>JAEEGL012658383.1_pt1 | contig 17335 bp, 10 predicted proteins | sample 9134231 | NCBI WGS metagenome assembly JAEEGL01 (sample SAMN16246548, study PRJNA631951) | gut metagenome | biome: gut microbiome; feature: rumen; material: fiber-attached | host: Bos | place: Iran: Karaj | collected 2018-10
GCCTTCATCGAGCCTGGCTACGTGATTGGCGACGCCACTGGCGACTGGACCGACATCCCGGGCAACGTCTACTACCAATACGTGAAACTGCAAGATGCCGACGACTTCCTCCACTCGATGGACGAAGCCATCTACGTCACCACGGCTGCCAACACCACGAACAGCGAGTTCTGGTTTGCCTACCAAGCTGACGACACCCCAGGCATCAACGCAAGAACCGGCGACTCGCAAACTCAATCCCAACCTTCCGACAACATCATCTGGGCCCAGAAAGTGGTTCCGGACTACGAAGGCCTGAGCGTCGGTGAGAATCCCGCCGTCAACCCCATGACCAGCACCCGCATCTATCCCAACCCCGTCGTCGACCAGATGACCATCGAAGTGAACGCCGCCCAGGCTTCTGAGATGAGCATCAGCGTCTTCAACCTCATGGGCCAGAAGGTGATGGACAAGAACGTCAGCATCAACACGGGCATCAACACCCCGACCCTCAACACCAGCAGCCTCAGCAGCGGCGTCTACTTCGTCACCGTGAAGGCCAACGGTTTTGAAAACACCATGAAGTTTGTTGTGAAGTAATTCATTCATTCACACAAACTTGAAACAAAAAAAGAGGCTTCGGCCTCTTTTTTTATTCCACAATTATGGCAATTCAAGAAAAAAACATTATATTTGCAGCCCAAATAATGAAAGACAATTCATCCAATCATTAACTTAATTCAAAACAAAACACCATGAAGAAAGTTTTATTCATCACCCTCGCAATGGCCGTCGCTATGACCGGCTTTGCACAGAAAGGCATGCAGCGTGTGAAGGCCGTTCAGCCGAAAGCCATCACCGCTGACGTCAACCAACGCGCCTTTGGCAAGACCATGGACGCTGAAGTCCTCAACTTCGCCCCCAACGCTGGCACTCCTGCCAACTACAAAGGTGAAGACTATGCTGGCTGGGCTACCATGCTGACCCACTACGACCTGCAGTCCAACGGTTATGTTGCTAACCGCATGTGGCGTTTCGAAGACGGTAGCGTCGGCGTTGTGGCCACTTGGTCGCAACTTGCCAACCTCACCGACCGTGGTACTGGTTACGACTACTACGACGGCACCGAGTTCCAATGGGACGAATTTGACGGCGAGCCCATGCCTGGCCGTATCGAGACCGAGAAGACCGGCTGGCCGAGCTACTGCCAGTATGGTGCCAACGGCGAAATCGTCGTCTCGCACACCGGTACCAAGATCTGCTATTACACCCGCGAGACCAAGGGTGAAGGCGACTGGGAAGGCCCCAGCTACATTCCGAACCCCGACAACTCCCTGCCTCAACCCCAAGGTCATAGCGCTGAGATGACTTGGCCCAGAGTGGTCACCTCGGGTGCCAACCACGACATCATCCACGTCCTCGCCGCCGACCAAGACGACGAGCCCAACCTTGGCGACACCTATCTGTATTATAGCAGATCGACCGATGGTGAGACCTGGACCACAAGCATGGTACCCACCCTTGAAGAATGGGAATACACCATCTATGGTTCCGACTACTACGCCCTGGCCGCCAATGGTGACAACGTCGCCATCCTGCTGAACGACGTCATGGGTCACACCTATGTAATCAAGTCGACCGACAACGGTGAGACCTGGGAACAAATCAAAGTGTGGAACAACCCCATCGCCGGCCTCGACTGGGAGACCGACCCGAACACCGTCTTCGGTGACGACAACAGAATGTATGCCCCTGAGACCGGTGCCATCACCATCGACAATGACGGTATGGTTCACGCTGCCCTGTCGGCCCGCTGCTGGTATCACGAGGAGCTCGGCACGAGCTACACCATCCTGCAATCCCCCCAGATTGACGGTATCTTCTATTGGGACGAGACCATGGGTACCCTTCCGGCTCCCGAATGGACCTGCCCTGAGGACAACTACGTGATGGAACCCAGCGATCGTATGGTGTTCCGCTTCTGGTGGCCCACCACACAAGCTGGCGACTATGTCACCCGCAACTGGGAAACCAACATCGTTGGTTTCATCGAGCCCGATGAGTACTATCAAGAGATCGACAACGACCACGTCTTCAACGAGCAGACCTATTATCAGTTCTTCTCTGGCTCTTCGGTGCTGCCGGCTATCGCCGTCGACGACAAGGGCACCATCGCCGTTGCCTACTCCAGCATCGACGCCTCGCGCGACATGTACAACACCAACCAGTACTACTACAGAAGCGTCTACGTCAGCTTCGTTGAGGCTGGCTACGTGATGGGCGATGCCACTGGCGAATACAGCGAAGTGCCTGGCAACGTTTACTACAACCAAGCCAAGCTCCAAGATGCCGACGACTTCCTCCACTCGATGGATGAATGCGTTGCCGTTTGCGCTGCCCCGAACGTCACCAACAACGAGTTCTGGTTCAGCTACCAGGCCGACGACACCCCGGGCTTCTACATTGGCAACAACGCCTCGCAGACCAACGCCACCGACAACATCATCTGGGCTCAGAAAGTGATCCCGGACTACGAAGGCCTCAGCGTGGGTGAGAATCCCGCTGTCAACCCTGTGACCAGCACCCGTATCTATCCCAACCCCGTCGTCGACCAGATGACCATCGAAGTGAACGCCGCCCAGGCTTCCGAGATGAGCATCAGCGTCTACAACCTCATGGGCCAGAAGGTGATGGACAAGAACGTCAGCATCAACACGGGCATCAACACCCCGACCCTCAGCACCAGCAGCCTCAGCAGCGGCGTCTACTTCGTCACCGTGAAGGCCAACGGCTTTGAGAACACCATGAAGTTCATCGTGAAGTAAGCGTATTTCACAAAAACTTCAAACCAAGAAAAGGAGGCTTCGGCCTCCTTTTTTTTGTCAACACCCTTGCATTTTAGAAAAAACCATTATCTTTGCTTCATATTTCCCAAAAAGAAACACATAATCAACCAACTAAATCACTAATCAAACTCACTCAAAATGAAAAAGGTATTTACTTTAGCACTCGTTATGTTGATAGCCATGGCTGGCTTCTCGCAAACGAGACAGATGTCGCACAAAGACGTCAAGCACAACATGGCCACCATGCAGAAGACCAACGGCATGGAGAGCCTCCAAAACGTCCAAAACGAGCCCAACATGATGCGTAGCGACGGTGAGTTGGACTACACCACCTATGACTGGCAAACCAACTCCGGCCAAATCACCAGAACCATCACATGGCCTGATGGCATCGTCAACTTCGCCTACACCTGGGCCAGCACCACCAACTACAGCGACCGTGGCACCTGCATAGGCACCTACGACAGCGAGAAAGACGAATGGCTCCCCCTCGGCGGCCGTATTGAAACCGAGAGAACGGGCTTCGGCTCCATCGCCCGCTACAAAGAAAACGGCATCGTCGTGGCTGCCCACACCAACGACAACCTTGGCATCTACATCGTGGAAGACAAGGACCACATGGAAGCCAATAGCGTGTCCGCTGCCCTCTACACCAACAACGCCGACTACACCCACCCCTCGGTGATGACCTCGGGTGCCGACCGCGGCATCATCCACTTGGCCGCTGCCAAGTTCCAAGGCTATGAAGGCGACGTGTACGAGCCCATCCGCTACTGGCGTTCGAGCGACGGTGGCCAGACCTGGGACAAGGAAATGGTCGAGCTGCCCTTCACCACTGCCGAATACGGCATCAACTGGGGATCCAACACCTACTATTGGATGGAGACCACCGCTGACAACCGCATCTCCCTCGTCATCAACTGCAGCTGGAGCGACGGCATGGTCATCTACAGCGACGATAACGGCGAGACCTGGGAAAGAAAGGTGTTCTATCATCACCCCGATCCGTTCGGAACCTATCCTTCAGAAGGCTGGGGCTTCGGCTACCCGCGTTGGACTTCCTGCCAATGGAATTCCAACGGCGAGCTCTGCATGGCCTACGAATGGAATGGCGGCAACGACGTTGCCACCAGCACTGACGGCGGTTACTTCCCCAGCATGGGCGGTGTCGCTTTCTGGAGCGAATACATGCCTTATCGTGGAGAAGAGACCCCGAGCTACGGCTATGGCTACGACCCCACCAACCCGATGCCTCCTACACCCGGCCAGCCCTTCATCCTCGACTCGGCCTATATCTACGAAGACCTCTATGTCTCATGGTGGCCTTGGGCTGATGCCTCGCACGAAATGTGGCCCGAATACTTCGGCTACCTCTCCACTTTGGACGACGACGGCAACTGGGAAGATCCTTATGAAGCCACTGAATTCAACATCGAGATTAGCAGCGACGGTCTGAAGAACCACGGCGAATACAACTGCGGTATCTGCGCCATGCCTACCCTCTGCATTCTGCCTGGTAGTGGCGGCAGCGACATGGTGGCTGTGTGGATGATGATGGACGAGAACAACGTGGATGGCAATAACAGGAACTTCTTCAAGCTCTTCGCCAACTACTCGGGCGACGGTGGCCTCACCTGGTCGCACATGGTGCAACTCACCACTGACTTCAGCTACACCAACAGCGAATTCACCTTCCCGCAGGCAACCGTGATCGGCACCACCCTCGTGGTGGCCGCACAATGCGACTATGCAACCGGTAACGTCGTCAATTCCAACGAAGGCACCGCAAGCAATGCCAACGACAACTACTACCAAGGCATGACCTTTGAGCTGAACGACCTCTTCCCGGAAGAAGGCGTCGGTGTCTCGGAAGTGAGCCACAACACCCACATGAGCCTCTATCCCAACCCTGCTGTCAACCAGCTCCAAGTCGTCCTCAGCCAGAACGCTGACATCGTGATCTACAACATCATGGGTCAGAACGTGATGAGCGTCAAGGGCAACGCTGGCGTCAACAACGTCAACATCAGCGGTCTCAAAGCTGGCGTCTACTTCGTGAATGCCGGCAACGACACGCAGAAGCTCATCGTGAAGTAATTCACGACTAACCATAATGAAAAAAGGAGGCTTTCGGCCTCCTTTTTTTATTTCTCCTTGCGGTGACTGGCCACATCGGTGGCGAGAAACACCGCCTTGCGGTAGTCGTCGGGCACGGCTTGGTTGGTGTTGGCGATATCGAAGGCGGGGCCGTGCATCGGCGCGGTGCACACCACTGGCAGACCGGCCCAATAGGAGGCACAACCACCCGTGGTCATCAAGCGGAGCGGCAGGATGCCCTGCTCGTAGTGCAAGGCCAGCACCGCGTCGTATTTCTTCCAGAGGCCTGTGGCGAAGAGCTGCGTGGACGAGAAGGGACCGAAGGCGAAGACGCCCTTGCCCTGGGCTTCAGCCACGGCAGTCGCCACCTTGTCGTCGGCGGCAGGCTTGGAGCCCGAATGCGGGTTGAGGCCCATGACGGCGATCTTGGGCGCGTTGAGACCGAAGTCGGTCGACAGGGCCTGGGCAAACACCGTCAGCTTCGACACCAGATAAGGGACGTCGAGCAAACCCAGGGCATCGGCGAGCGGCATGTCGCCGGTGGCCAAACCGATGCGCATCAGGTCGTTGACCATCACGCGCAGCGGCTCTTTCCCTTTGTGGAATGACAGCAGGTAGTCGAGGTTGCTCTTGGCAACCATAGGACTGTCGGGGGCCATGACCAGCGCGTCGACAAAGCCGTCGTTGAGGTCGGTGGTGGCGCGTTTCATCGAGAGCATGGCCATCTCGGCCGAGACGTCGGTGGGCATGCCCGGGTCGATCTTCACCTCGTTTTCCACGATGTTGATGATGTTGAACTTCTTGTCCCACGCCTGCCTCGCGTCACGCGTAAGCGAATAGTTGGGGTTCTCTAGACCGAAGTTCTTCTTGTAATAGGAAAACGCCTTGGACTGCCCATACAAGACAGGGGTCAACGACTCGAACATGCGCGCGTCGGCAAAGGTCTTAAGGATGATTTCATAGCCGATGCCGTTGAGGTCGCCTTGGCTAAGCCCGATGCGGGGGAAGAGTTGGGTAGGTCTGTCTTGCATAAGCGTCAATGTATATCAAACTGAATTTCAACGCGAAATCAGCCTTCAAAATTAGACATTAAAATCAAGAAACCCAAAAAAAACTTTCGTTTTTTACGAAAAAAGTGCTTTTTCGAAACCCTCCATGATGCTTTGGGTAGCGCCCACTTGGGCGTTGAGATAGTCGATGCAGACCTCGGAGGCCTGGGTGAGAAATGCCTCGTCGTCGATCAAACGGCGGAAGACAGACTTCAGATCCTCTCCGTTTTGGATGGGGAAAGCCCCTTCGAGCGCCACCAGGTCGACAGCCTCCTTGAAGCTCTTGAATTTGGGCCCGAACACCACCGGGCAGCCAAAGGTGACCGGCTCCTGGATGTTGTGGATGTTGACGCCGAAGCCTCCGCCGATATAGACGAACCGCGCATACTGGTAAAGCTGGGACAAGATACCTATCGTATTGACGATCAAAACACGAGAATCTACACTTTCTCTGCCCACAGATACACTCGGCTGCGCCTCGGTATGACATGGGCAGAGATCAGAATACAGCACCGCTTCAGGAAACTGTGCCTGAATCTGTAAGATATGGCTTTCAGAAATATCGTGTGGTGCGACGATGAGGCAATAGTCGTCAGGTAGCTGCGGCAGGAAGTCGAGCAAAAGGCGTTCGTCGGGTGGCCAGGTGCTGCCCGCGATGATGCACTTGCGTCCACCGATGAAGCGTTCGACCTCGGGGAAGGGCTTGGCCTGCCGTGCGATGGCCGCCACGCGGTCGAAACGGGTGTCGCCACATACGGTGACATTGGTCATGCCATGCTTTTGCAGCAGTTGTGCCGTGGTGTCGTCCTGCACAAAGAAATGGGTCACGTTCTTAAGCTGGCGGAAAAACCAAGTGCCATACCAACGGAAGAAGTAGGAGTCGGGCTTGAGGATGAGCGAGATGTAGAATAAAGGGATGCCGGCGTCGTGGAGGGCCTGCATGTAGTTGAACCAAAACTCGTATTTGATGAAGACAGCGGCCACATAGTGATGGCGTTGCACCCATTGTTTGGCATGGCGGGGCGTGTCGGTAGGCAGGTAGACGACTTCGTCGGCCAACGGGTAGTCTTTGCGCACCTCGTAGCCCGAAGGCGAGAAGAAGGAGAGCGAGATCTTCAGCTCGGGATGACGTTCCTTCAAGGCCTCGATGAGGGGTCTGCCCTGTTCGAACTCGCCGAGGGAGGCAGCATGGAACCAGATCCAGTCAGAGTCAGGTTCCTGAGCCTGTCGAAGGACCGGTTCTTCTACGATCGGCCCTTCGACGGGCTCAGGGACCTTGATCCTACGCCCTTCGACCCACTTCACCGCCTTGGCATGGCCGAAGAGGGCGGCGATGCGGACGCCGAGGGAATAGAGCAGGACACCTATAGTATAGAGAACTCGCATGTTTCTTTTACCCTGACCTTTGACCCTGACCCTGACCAGCCTTTAGAAGGGGTCAGGGTCTGGGTCAGTGGTTTGGGTTAATTATAATAGAAGTCGTCGGGCTTGCGTTCGTACGTGGGGATGCTCCACGTGACGCGGATGCCGTAGTAGAAGTCGTTGTAGCGTTTATGCGGGTCGGTGGGACCCACAGGCTCGAGTTGACCTGTCTCGGGGTTGGTGAACACGCGGAAGTCGTAGTCGCGCAGGTCACGGGTACGGGCGTAGGTCACCTCAAGGGCCACCGAGAAGTTGATCAACCGGCTGTCGCTGAGGAAGAGATAGCCGCTCTCGAGGTGCACCGCCGGACCGCCGCGCATGCGGTCGTAGCCGTATTGGTAGTCGCCTTCCACCTGATAGGGCGGGTTGAGCAGGGTCTGTTGGAAGTCGACGCGGAGACGGTTGCGGAGGTAGCCGAGGCCGCCTTGTACGAAGAAGCCGCTGTTGGGGTTGGTGCCAAAAGGAAACAGCTTGCCCATCTCGGCCTGCACGAAGAAACCGCGCTGGTTGATGTCGAGCAGCGCGACGCTGCCTGCGCCGCCGATGATCTCGCCGTTGACGGTGGTGATGCCCTCGCCGAAGATGTCGACGCGGTCACCCTTCACCTTGTCGCCCACAATGAAGTTGGCATTGGCGCCAAAGAGCCAGTTCGACTCGGTCTTGTAGGCAAAGCCTCCTCCGACATTATGGGTGATGCCATACAGATCGCGGGTGTCGAAGGCGGGCAGCTGGAAGGCATAGGTAACCTGGAACATGGCCACGGGGATGGGCTCCTTCATGATGTCTTTCGGGGTCTGGGCGAACGCATTGACAACCAGCCCGAGGCAAAGCAACATGGGTAAAACGATTCTGCGCATATAATTTGGTTTTTGATACAAACGGAATAACAACGGGTTTATTGTTTGGCTCCCGCCTCGGCGGGAGCCAAACAGTCCTTTACAACTTCACGACCCTACGGATCAACACTTTCTCACCACTGCGGATGCGGAGCGTATAGGTGCCACTCTCCAGGCCGTTGAGCTGATAGGCGTCACCGTCCACCTTGATGCATTGCACCAGCTTGCCGTCGGAGGAATAGACCTCGATCCAGGTCATGCCTTCGCATTGGATGGTCACCTTGTCGGTGGTGGGATTGGGGAAGAGGGCGACTTTACTATCGTTCTCTCCCACACCTAAATAATAATTGGCGCAGGCCTCCTCCGAGAGGTCGCTGATGCCCTTCTCGAACACCGACTGCACGGCATAGCAGTGCTCCATGTCAACGGCCATCTCGGTGTCGTCGAAGGTGGTCCCGTTGAGGCCCTCGGCGATCTGGTCACCGTCGCGGAAGAGGTTATAGGCGATGGCACCATCAACGGCATTCCATGCCATGGATATCCTGCCTTGCGTCACTTCCGTGATGCGGATCACGGGAGCGATGTTGGTGACGATGAAGCTATAGGTAGCCGAAAGAGCCACGCACTCCTCATACACGGGCGTCACCTCAACCTGGTGCTCGCCGTCGAGAGTGGCAGTGTAGCTATTGGTTTCGACCGTTATCACGCCAGAGCCATCAACGCTGACGAGGTAGGCATCGGCAACATCATTCCATGTCACCGTGACTTCGTTGCCGACGAAGGCATAGTCGAAGCCGTCGACAGCGGCGCAGACGTCTTGCGTCAGCCCCACGCTCTCCGAGATGCAGCCATGCACCGACATGGCGGCCACCGTGATAGTGTTCTCTCCGACCACAGCCTCAAAAGCGACAGAGGTTTCCTCGGTATCGACACGCACGCCATTGCAGTATGTCCTATAGTACTCCGCATCGGCGACAGGATTCCAAGTAAAAGAGAGCATGCCGTTCTCGTCAAGGCCAGCAAAAGACAAACCGGTGACAGGTTCGATATAGCATATCTCGATACTGGCGCTTTGAGCATAGCAGTCTCCCACAGCAGGCCTGACGATGACCTCCGTCATTCCAGGCTCCAAGAAAGCGGTGTAGCTGGGTTCAACGACCGTAGCAGCCATCACACCATTGAGATAGACATCGTATTCGTTCACGTTGGCCATGGGTTCCCAAGCGATGATGACTGCGTTACCTCCGGCTCCCACGTAATGCAAGTTCTGCACCGCACCGATGATGCACACCGTGATGTGCTCGTCCTTGTCGCAGCTAGCGAAGACGGCCTTCACATAGATGTCGTGGACGCCTTCGGCCACTGTCAAGGAGTAGGTCAGCTCAGTGGTGTTGCCGACGAGGGCGTCGTCCATATAAACCTCGTATCTCAGCAGTCCCGTCGGGTCCTCAGGGGCTTCCCAGGTGAGGACGACATTGATGTCGTTTTCGGCCTTGTCGGAATTGATTGCATATTGCAGGTTGCGCACCGCGCCACACAGCGCCACATCCACCTCGACGCAGACATACTCGCTCTGGCAGCCGTCGTAGACGGCATAGACGCAGTAGTTATAGAGTCCTTCGGGCATGTCGATGTCGGTATAGGTCAGCTGGGTCGTGGTGGTGATCAGCTCGGTCTCGCGGAAGACCTCATAGCCGGTGGGGGTGCCTGTCGCTGGGGCGTCCCAAGTGAGGATGACGTCATGTCCATCCAGCTCGTAACCCAGGTTACGCACCGGGTCGCAGAACTCAGGTGCGCCGCTGCCTCCAGAGCAGTCGACGGTGAGGTTCTGCGTGCCGTTGAATCCACCACTGTTTTGGTAGATGACGGTGCCGTCTTCGTAGGTGATCTCGAAGCTGCACTCGGAGGTCCACGAGCCGTTGTGCCAGGTGAGTGAAATCACGCACCCCGATGCAAGCTCACGGGTGTAGGTAGCGGAGCTGCCACTCGTCACCTCCATCTGTTCGGTGGCCGTGCCGTCGGAATAGGCCACGGTGAGGTAGTTGCCCTGCCATCCGTCGCCGTACGAGTCGTGGAGCGAGAAGATGATGTTGCACGAATTCCTAAAGTCGAAGTTCAGCACAGTCGTCCTGCCGTTGACGTCGGTCAGCGTAAGGGTGAAGGGGATCACATAGTCGGCAGGTGCGGCGGCATCGAGGGTGACGTTATAATCGGCGTAGGCCATCAAACCAGCTCCGACGGTGCCGTAAGGCTTCTCGGTCTCGTTCAAAGTGATGAGCCCATAGTCTGTCGACAAGACACCCATCACCGTCTGGGCCAATTCGTTGCCTGCATTATCGATCATGATGCGCAAGTCGGCGGTCTCGCCCGGGTTGAGGAGGCCGTTGGCGTTGTTGTCGTTCAAGACGGCGGTGGTGCCATATTGCAGCAGATAGTCAAAGACATCGACGTTGATGTTGAAGTTGCCCGTCACCTCGCCGTTGACAGAAATCGCGATGCTGAAGCGGATCCTCTCGTTGGCAACCACTTGGTTATCTAACGTGAAGGCGAAGGCATCGGCGACGGTGAGCGTTTGGTTGGCGCCAAAGGTGGGAAACACAACTGTGTTGTCGGTGATGGTGACATGGGTGTTCTCGGTGCTTAACTCCACGCTCACATTGCTCACGGGCTGGTCGGTGATGTTGTCCAAAGTGAGGTCCATCGTGACCGACTCGCCAGGGTTGAGTTTATGGTTGTTGTTGCCCAAGGGATCATTGATGGCGTAGCTGTTGTATTTTATAGCACCCAACTGGATGGCCTCTACTGCGGCCAGCACATCGATGCGGCCGAAACCATAGGTGTTGCTCTTGCCTTCGGCCAGCTGGACGGCCGTCTCCTCAAGGATACGGCACACCTCGGAGGGCTCCAGGTTGATGTTCTTGCTCAGCATGAGGGCGATGCAGCCGGCGGCGCAAGGTGTGGCCATAGAAGTGCCGCTCATCTCGGTATAGCCGTTGTTGGTAGCATAGTTCAGTGACTTGATGTCGACACCAGGGGCGCACACATCGGGGCGGATGAGGCCGATGCCCGGGTCGTAAGGATAGTCGCCAAACTCGGTGTTGGTCCAGGTGACGGGGCCACGCGAGGTAAAGTTGGCGGCCTGGTCGCTGTAGTTGACGGCGCCGATGCAGATGGAGCAGCTCAGATCGCCAGGGTTGGCAGCCTGCACCTCGTCCATATAAGGCGGGGGGCAGCTGCCCGGCACACGCACGTTGTTGGGGATGGGAGCCTGCCATGTCTGGTTGCCCTCATTGCCGGCAGCGATAGCAGCCACGACACCGGCATCCAAGGCAGCCTCGCAGGTGTGGCGCAGCAGAGTGCGTTCAGCGACCGTTGAGTTAGCGATACCCAGCGACATGCTGAACATATCACAACCGTGTTCCACGGCCCACTGGATGCCTGCCGAGATGGGATCGGCACCGCCGCCGCCATTGGCGTTCAAGCACTTGACGCACATCAGCGTGGCGTTGGGAGCCATACCCGTTTGCGAGCCTGCCGTGCCGTCGCCACACACCGTGCCCGAGCAGTGCGAGCCGTGGCCATGGTCGTCCATAGGGTCGTTGTCGTTGTTGTAGACGTCGTAGCCGTGATGTGGAAACTCGCTGCCACCATCCCAGAGGTGGTCGGCCAGGTCGAGGTGGTTGTAGTTGACACCCGTATCGATGACGGCCACCACGACGCCCTCGCCCGTGTAGCCCAAGGCCCACACGTCATCAGCATTGACCTGGAGGACGTTTTGCGTGATCTCGCGTGTGGCCGAAGCAGGACGCGGTGCCTCATCTTCGGGAATCCAGTTACGTTCTATGTTGTATCCGATGATCAGGACATCATTGCGTCGGGCGATGTCGTTGATGGCCGCCTTGTTGGCTGAGAGGCCTATGGCGTTAGCCATCCAGAGGACGTGCGGCGTGGCGACCATGCCGTTACGTTCCATCTCGGCAAGCGAATGACGCAAGTCGTATTGCGTGGCGTTGGCGAATTCCTTCAGCTCGTTGACCACGAACTCGCGACGTTCGGCGCGGGTGGTGAACCATGCGGCACGACCGTTGAGTTGGGTGCGGTCGTATTGCGCTTTCATGATGACGAAAACGGGGATCTTCTCATCGTCGTTACGACGAGTCATCTCCTCACTCAACAGCGGGTCGATGACAACTTGGGCGAAGCCACTCACACACAGCAGCGTCGTCAAGAAAAGGAATAACAGTTTTTTCATATCGAATTGTGTTTGTTTTAAAGGTGCAAATGTAAGAATGTTTTCCTTTTGTCGTATCTTTGCAGCCCGATTTTTGACCCATGTTGGAAAACAAATACACAGAGACCACCCTCCCCAACGGCATCCGGCTGATTCATAGGGAGAAGCCAGGCGAGATAGCCCATCTCGTACTGATGGTGGAGACCGGCACACGCGACGAGCAGGCCCACGAAAACGGCCTCGCCCACTTCGTGGAACACACCATCTTCAAAGGCACGCAGAGTCGCAAGGCCTACCATATCCTGAGCTGTCTCGACAACGTGGGCGGCGACCTCAACGCCTTCACCACCAAGGAGGAGACCTGCATCCAGGCCACCTTCCTCAAACAGCACTACAAGCGCAGCCTCGACCTCTTCGCCGACATCGCCTTCCACTCCACCTTCCCTGAAAACGAGTTGGCCAAAGAGAAAGAAGTCATCCTCGACGAGATCAACTCCTATCTGGACTCGCCGTCGGACGAGATCTACGACCTGTTCGAGGAGATGGTCTTCAAAGGGCATCCGCTGGCGCGCAATATCCTGGGCACCACTGAGTTGGTGAAAGGTTTCCATCAGCAGGACATCCTCGACTTCATGGCGCACAACTACAGCACCGACCAGATGATCCTGGCCTCGATCGGCGACATCAGCTTCAAGGAGTTCGAGAGAATGGCCATGAGCTATTTCGGCAGCCAGCCGGCACACCTTATTAATAAAAAGCGCACAGCCTTCAAAGGATACCAGCCCGAAAGCCGCTGCGACAAACGAAACAACCACCTGAGCCACTGCATCATAGGTGGCTTGGCACCCGAGTTCAGCAGTCCCTTGAGGATGCCCATCGTGATGCTCAACAACGTGCTCGGCGGTCCCGCCATGAGTTCGCGCCTCGGCTTGAACATCCGCGAGAAATACGGCTTCGCCTATAGCATCGAGTCGCAATACACCGCTTACAGCGACGTGGGTCTCATCAACGTCTATATGGGTGTCGACCCCGACTCGTTAGGTCGCGCCATTGAGTTGGTGCACAAGGAGTTGGACAAACTCTGCACGCAAGAGTTAGGCACCCTGCAGCTGCACCACGCCAAGCAGCAACTCATCGGGCAGGTCGCCTTGAGCTACGAGAGCGGCATGAACGAGCTGCTGAGCGCGACGCGATCGCTCCTCATGGGCGAACCCATCGAATACATGGACGACATCATCCGTAACGTGGAGGCGGTGACGGCCAAGGACATCCTCGAGGTGGCCAACCAGGTATTCGACAAGAGGCAGCTGAGCCAGATTGTTTTCGAGGGAATCGAGGAATAAAAATTCTATTCTAAAGCAGAAAATATTCGTTTTAAGCGGAAATAATCCGCTTTAACCGAATATTTTCAAAAATCATGCATTTTTTTCTTGTTGACGCACAGGGGCTTAGGCCATGTGACGAAAAATAATTGAAAAAAACGCTTGACAAAATTTTATGAGGTTGTATATTTGCAGTATGAAATAACCTAAATAAGGTTTGAAACGGAATATTTAAACTTGAAACAAATTTCTATCCGCAGGAGATCAGGCCGAAAAAACTGACAACATGAAACAACCTTTACCGAATCACTCACCCTCAAAAAAACACTGACATGAAAACAAAAATCTACACCTTCCTCACTGGCCTGCTGATGGCCGCCTGCCTCACGAGCTACGGACAGGAAATCGTCGGCGAGTTCATGCTGCAATGCGACAAGGAGTTTTGGAACTGCGACATTGAAGAATGCACCGACGGGTCGCTGGTCGTAGGGACCTACAGCACGAATATGGGAAGTTACACGCTTGACCATTACTTCATTTGCAAGGTCACGCCTGAGGGTGAACTGCTCGATTCGGTGACCCTCCCCTACGGCTGGCAGGTATTGGCCCACCCGACGCAGCCCGACGTCTTCGTGATCCCCAGCTACAACTGGGACGAAGCGGACAGCACCCTCAGCTTCAGGATGACATTCATGGACGCCGACCTCCACATCACTGAAGAGATCCTGGCACCCGTTTTTGTCGGCGTCACCTATGAGGAAAACCCATGGGCTTTGGAAGACGTGATCCTCGACCCGCATGGCGACTTCATCATCACCTTATGGACAGACATCGAAATGATAGAATATTGGGCCACCTCCGCCGTGTTCCATCTGATGCGCGTCGGCCTTGACGGCAGCGTCATCTACCATAAAGAGACCGACAGGATACTGCCTCCCAATTGGTCAAACATACACCCCAGCGACACCGCCTTGATGTATGAGTATTTCGGCATCTATGACGAAACCCCACTCCAGTATTACAAAATGGGCGGTTATATCGGAGAGGATAACGAGCATCCTTGGCCCTTGTATGCCTACGTCTTCGACGCCAAGCTCGACCTCGTCGACACCCTGGTTTACAGCAACCTCAGCGAACCGCAGTACTTCGACTGGGCTGGCATGGAACACATCACCCCTTTTGGAGACAACACGCAAAATGAGACCTACCTTCTTGCCGCGCAAGTGTGTTATGGAAGCAACAACTACGCCGCCTCCATCGCAAAATACGACAGGGACCACAACCTCTTGGCCATCCATCGAGTTGAGCCGACCACAAACAAAGGATATGGCACCCCCATCATCACCAAGGTGGTGGACGAAAACACGATCTACCATGCCTATCAATCCTATCCCACCAGCTTCTACAACGAAGTGATGTCGGTGGCCCGGTTGGACGGCGACCTCAATGTCGAGTGGAACATCAACCTGCCTGGCGACCAAAGCAACTATGGATACGGACACTGCCTCAGAGTGTTGCGGAACGGCGATATCGCAGCAGGGTTCATCTCACTGCGCAACGCTGCTGACAGACTCTACCTCTACATCATCCACGACGACTACGACGCCATCCCCGAAACGACAACTGTTGACTGCCCCTTCACCATATACCCCAACCCCGTGAACGACCTCCTGACCCTCCGCTTCGACGACGGCACCTTGCCCGAGAGCGTTGAACTCTACGACCTTGCAGGCCGCCTGGTCGGCACCAAACCAAACGGCCTGGAAAGCATCGACCTAAGCACGATGACCTCCGGGGTGTACATGCTGCGCGTCACCATGAAAGACGGCACGCGCTACCACGAAAAGATATTAAAAGAATAACGTAAGTGCTTTTTTCATAATGATTTGGTTTTAGTTGGTTTGGTAGAGACGTTGCGAGCAACGTCTCTACTTTTTTTTCAACCAAATCAGTTCGTCTTGAACTTGTACTGCACCTGTGCCAGCTCGGCGTTGGCCTTGGTGATCTTGTTCTTCAGGTTTTCCTTGTAGTTGGCCACCTTGGCGGCCATCTCGGCATCGCCCAATGCCAGCATCTCGGCAGCGAGGATGGCTGCGTTGAGGGCACCGTTCACACCCACCGTGGCCACGGGGATGCCAGGAGGCATCTGGATGATGGACAGCATGGCGTCGAGACCATCGAGCATGCCTTTCACGGGCACGCCGATGACGGGCAGTGTGGTGTTGGCGGCGATCACGCCAGGCAAGGCGGCTGCCATGCCAGCGGCGGCAATAATCACTTTGATGCCACGGCCTTGGGTCTCGCGGGCGAAGGTCTCCACCTCTTGCGGGGTGCGGTGTGCGCTGAGGGCGTTCATCTCAAACGGGATCTCCATCTCGTCGAAGAATTGTGCGGCTTTTTCAAGAACGGGAAGGTCGCTGGTGCTTCCCATGATGATGCTAACGATTGGCTTCATTTTTTTCAGAAATTTGAGGCAAAGATAGTTTTTTTTCAAGTCCAGATGAAATAACGATAGCATTTTGTATATTTGTAACGCCATAAACAAAACGGCAAGAAAACCATAATCCTTTGAAAATGAAGAAAGTAAAAGTCTTAGACAAGGAATTTGGGCTCTACATCCCCCAAGAAAAAATCGAAGCCAGCGTGCAAACCGTGGCCGACCAGATCAACCACGACATGGACGGCATGAACCCCCTGTTTCTCGTGGTGCTCAACGGCGCCTTCATGTTCGCCTCCGAGCTCTTCAAGCGGCTCACCATCCCCTGCGAAATCAGTTTCGTCAAGCTGACCTCTTACGCGGGCACGGAGAGCACCAACGTCGTCCGCGAGCTCATCGGCCTCGACCACCCCTTGGACGGCCGCCATGTGGTTATCGTGGAAGACATCGTCGACACGGGCCACACCATGCGCTACACCATCCAGAAGCTCCGCGACCTGAGGGCCGCCGACGTGCGCATCGCCACCATGTTCTTCAAGCCCGACAACTTCAAGTACTCCTACCCCATCGACTACAAAGGCATGGACATCGGCAACGAGTTCATCGTGGGCTACGGGCTGGATTATGACCAACAAGGGAGAAACCTACCAGACATTTATAAAATCATAGAATAATCATCTTGTAAGGACGCATCGAATGCGTCCGCAACGCCAATGGCGGACACATGCGGTATGCCCTTACGAAAAACCAACAACAACATGCTTAACATCGTACTTTTTGGCCCTCCCGGGGCAGGCAAGGGAACGCAGTCACAGTTCCTGCGCGAGAAATACAACCTGACCTACATCTCCACGGGCGAGATCCTGCGCGAGGAAATCGCCGCTGAGAGCGAACTGGGACTTCAGGTGAAGGAAATCATCAGTCAAGGCAACCTCGTCTCCGACGAGATCGTGGCCAAGATCATCGAGAAGAAACTCTCCGAGAACATGGACTCGGCCGGTTTCCTCTTCGACGGCTATCCGCGCACGGTGCGCCAAGCCGAGATGCTTGAGGAACTGTTGGAGAAATACGACATGTCGCTGACGGGCGTCTTGAGCCTTGAAGTGCCTGAGGAGA
>JAEEGL015230240.1_pt1 | contig 17335 bp, 16 predicted proteins | sample 9134231 | NCBI WGS metagenome assembly JAEEGL01 (sample SAMN16246548, study PRJNA631951) | gut metagenome | biome: gut microbiome; feature: rumen; material: fiber-attached | host: Bos | place: Iran: Karaj | collected 2018-10
CAAAACCCTGACCCAGACCAAAGCCGACTTGGTTTTGATATGTTCCCATGAAAGTTTTGTTTTCTGGTAAAATACTTTCTTCCGCCATTGCAGGCAGGCTCAAAAATAATACGAACAAAACAGAGACTAATTTTTTCATAAGTCGTATTTTATCACAAAACACAGAATAAAACAATTTTAAATAAAAAACTGGGTTAAACCCAGTTCAAATTTTGGTAGCGGCGAAGGGATTGTTTCGCTGCGTTTCACTCCCTTGCAAAATTTGCCTGACGGCAAATCGGCGTTATTCCGCCTTTTTGCTGCGGGTCGGACCCCTGTGCCAGTGTCCAAATCCCAGATATCAAAATAAAAAATGACCACAAGGGTCATTTATTATTTTGGTAGCGGCGAAGGGATTCGGACCCCTGACCAAAGGATTATGATTCCTCTGCTCTACCACTGAGCTACGCCGCCAATGCACTAAATTATAACAAACTTTTTAATCTTTGCAACAATATTTCATAATTTATTAAAAAAACTTGTTTGTTTTATACTGTTTTTGTGATAAAATATTTTGCATGAAAAAATTCTTCTTGATTTTATTATTATTGATTTTACCTAATATCACGTTAGCACGCGAATATGTATTACCAGATAGAAATCCTTTTATGGGTACATATCAAGAACAAATTGCTTTTGGTATTGGTCAGGGTTTTGATACTGGTATTTTATTACCGCCACCCGTGAAACCGGTACCCTTCTATATCGGAACATTTCAATATTCACAACCAACATCTTTCTTTCGTATACCCGCCCGCCGTTCTTTAAATATATCTATGACGTTGGGATTGGATGAAGAACGTGGTTGGAAATGGCAAGATTTTACTATTCCTATGGCTTATATCACAGAAGATATTGCTTTATTCAGATATAAACGTATTTATGCTGGCATGGGTGCTGGTGCTGGATTACAAGCAGAAGAAAACGCACGTATTGGTTCCAAATTGATATTCCAATTCAAGGTTATGTTCGGATATAATTTAAATAAAAAATGGGCTTTGGAATTATTTATACAACACTTTTCAAATGCCAACACAGCCGAAGAAAATAATTCCTATGCTTTCTATGGTCTGGGTGCAACGTATAATTTCTAGATATTTACCAATTTATTGGTTGTTTTCCATGTTCAGTTAAATATTTATTAGCTAATGAAAAATGGTGATTACCGAAGAAACCCCTATACGCTGATAACGGTGATGGATGTGCACTTTTTAAAATCAAATTTTCTTGTGCGTTAACAAATTCCGCTTTCTTTTGTGCGTACGAACCCCATAACATATAAACAACATTTGTTTGATTTTCTGCAACCACTTTGATAACAGCATTTGTGAACGTTTCCCAACCATGCCCACTGTGCGATGCCGCCAAATGTGCCTGAACCGTCAAAGTAGAATTTAACAACAACACACCCTGCTTTGCCCAATCGGTTAAATCACCGTTTGTTATACTTTTATGTCCAATATCTTGTTCAATTTCTTTATATATATTTATTAGTGATGGGGGCAATTCAACCCCGCTTTGTACAGAAAAACATAAACCATGTGCCTGACCTGGTTCATGATATGGGTCTTGTCCAATAATAACAACTTTGACATTTGAAAGCGGACATAGATTAAAAGCATTAAAAATATTTTTAGGTTCTGGATAAATTGTTTTACCAGATAAATATTCACCACGAACAAAATCAGTTAATTGTTTAAAATAATCTTTTTCAAATTCTGATGCTAAAACATTTTTCCAAGATTGTTCAATTTTTACATCCATTATCAAATCTCTTACTCGTGATTCTTTTTAAATTGTGTCATAGCTGTATACAAAACAGAATTATCTTTTGAATTATCAGAAATTATCATTTGCTGTTTCATACGTTCTTTGGCTTTATCAAATTTTTGAACTTCTTTCTTAATATGCAAATTACCGTATTGTTCAAGATTGTGTCTATTTTGATTATAATAATCTTTACCCAAAGATTCATACCGTAAACGGCAGAACTTACCAACCAAAACATCACTTGGACGTTTCGTTTTTTTCTGATTTTGACCGAATCCATTTTTACTGAAATCAGTCGACATGCCCCCCTCTTTCTGGTTTTATACGTCCAGATTCGCATTCAAAGCATTTTCTACTATAAAATCACGTCGTGGTTCAACAACATCACCCATCAGCATAGAAATTACTTCATCAGCCTGAGACGCATCTGTTATTTTTACCTGAAACAAAGAACGATGATTTGGATCCATTGTTGTTTCCCATAATTGTTCAGCATTCATTTCACCCAAACCTTTGTATCTTTGAATCTTTAAACCATTCTTTGCATATTCAAAAGCCGTATTCAACAAAGCGAACGCACCCCAAATTTTTTGAGATTTTGATTTTACACGCAAAATTGTTGGTTTTGAAAAAGTGTTTATTAACTCTTCACGTCCCGCCATACGTTGCCATGCACGAATTTCAGGTGAATTAATTTTTTCCCTGTCTAAAACATGGGTTTCTGTAACACTGCGCAAAGTTCTTGTTATCTTGATACCATCCGAATCAGAAGATATTTTCCAGCCACGTTCAAACTCTAATTCTTCATTATCTAACATATTTTCAGCCGCAGCAAAATTTTCAGCACTTTCGTTTTCAAAGACTTTATTCAAAGCTAACGCTTCTATGAAACGCAAAGGCATAATATGATTTAATGATTGTAAATTATTTTTCATATCATCAACCAATTCCAATAAACGTTTTAAATCTGCACCAGCCAATTGTTGTCCGTCAGCAGTTTCAATCATTCCATCTGTTGCTAATTGATCTAATAAATAATCATCCATTTCACGTTGATTTTGAATATAAATTTGTTGTTTACCACGCGTTACGCCGTATAGCGGTGGTTTAGCAACATAAATATATCCACGTTCAATCGCTTCTGGCATGTGACGATAAAAGAACGTCATCAACAAAGTTTGAATATGTTGACCGTCCACATCCGCATCAGTCATAATAATCACTTTGTGATAACGGAATTTTTCAATATCAAAATCATCTTTGCCAATACCAGCACCCAATGTTGTAATCAAAGCACCAATTGTATCCGAACCCAACATTTTATCAAAACGTACACGCTCTACATTTAAAATTTTTCCACGAAGTGGTAAAATTGCCTGGGTTTTTCTGTCACGCCCCTGTTTTGCAGTACCACCAGCAGAATCACCCTCAACAATAAATAATTCACATTTTGCTGGGTCACGTTCAGAACAGTTTGCTAACTTACCAGGTAAACTTCCGAGTTCTGGTCCTGTCTTTTTACGTGATAATTCGCGTGCTTTGCGTGCCGCTTCACGTGCAGTTGCAGCCTCTACGATTTTATCAATAATCATCTTTGCAATCGTTGGATTCTCTTCCAAATATTCATAAAGCAAATCATTAACAGTATTTTCAACCAACGGACGCACTTCACTGGACACCAATTTATCTTTGGTCTGCGAACCAAATTTCGGGTCAGGTATTTTCACACTAATAATACTAGTTAAACCTTCACGAAAATCTTCACCTGATAAATTGATATCTTTTTTAAGATTTTGTTCAGAAATATATTTATTCAATGCACGTGTTAAACCCGCACGAAATCCAGCTAAATGAGTTCCACCATCACGATTTGGAATATTATTTGTAAAACATAAAGATGTTTCTGTATAAGCAGTTGTCCATTGCAAAACAATTTCTATATAAGAATCATCTATGGTTTTAATCATTTGAATTGGTTCAGCATTTAACAATTCTTTTGATTTATCAAGATATGTTGCAAAACCCTTTAACCCATCAGCAGAATGAAATTCACGTGTCACTTTTTCTGATCCACGTAAATCTTCTAAAATAATTCTTACATTTGCATTTAAATAAGATTGTTCACGTAACCACACTTCCAGTTTATCAAAATCAAACACAGTTTCTGTAAAAGTTTCAGGTGACGGCAAGAAAGTAACTTCTGTTCCATGTTCATGTTTGGTTTCATTTGCAACAATAGTTAAATCACTTGTTGGAACACCATCTGCAAAAGTCATTCTAGCTTCTTTATCACCACGCCAAACACGTACCTCTAACCACGTAGACAAAGCATTTACCACAGAAACACCCACACCATGCAGACCACCAGAAACTTTGTATGCACCGTTTCCTTCGTTATCAAATTTACCACCAGCATGCAATTCACACATAATCAATTCCAAAGCACTACGACCTGTTTCATGATTTATATCAAACGGCATACCACGACCATTATCACGAATAGTTGCACTACCATCTGCATTCAAAGAAACATACACAGTATCTGCATATCCGGCCATCGCTTCATCAATAGAATTATTTACAACTTCGTAAATCATGTGATGAAGACCATCACCACCTTCACCAACATCACCAATATACATACCCGGTCTTTTTTTGACCGCTTCCAAACCCTTTAAAACTTTGATTGAATCACCAGTATATTCATTATTTACAGTCATTTAATATTCCTTTCTTTTTGCTATGTAAAACATAGCAATTTATGATATAATAAGCAAGGAAAAAGGCAATAGTTGTGATAAAAATATCGAAACTATGATATTTTTCTAAAAATATTAAACAAACGGTAAAAAAACAGGTAAAAACAAAGAGTTATATGTTGTGTTTATATGTTTTTTGACAAATAAAAGGCAAAAACATGAAATTTAAATTATTATATTATGGTGACATCTTAACAAACCCAAAAAAACGTGCTCAACACATCGCAGATATTCGTATGCAATTTCATCCTCAATTAAAAAAGTTGGTTGAATTTCAACCTTGGAATAATTTGAATAAATTTATGATGCCAGATGCAACCAAAAGTCCGATTATAACCCGTCATATCGGTGGCATAGATTGGAATCCAATTATAACATCAAATTTAAAAATGATTGCAGAATTAGATATTTTATTATTACATCCAGAAATAGTTGGTGTTCCACGTTCTGACATAGATAATCGCGTCAAAACAATTCTTGATGGTTTACGTTGTCCACAAAACGAACACGAAATCGGACAAAATACACCACGTGATATCGGACCAATTTATACATTATTGGACGATGACCACCTGGTAACAAAATTAACAGTCAACACCAGCCACTTGTTAACAAATGAAATGTTTTCTTGTAACGCACCAACATCACCAGAATCAGTATTTATGGTGATTGACGTAAATGTCCGCGTCACAGAAGGAACTCTTGAAAATTTACCATTTATGGTATAAAAAACGATATTAAAACACCGGAAAATACCGGTGTTTTTTACGTGGTGATATTCTATAACTTTTTGGTTGTATACAATTACACTAATGCAGAAGTTATTTGTTCTTGCATTTGGAATGTACCGAACACCACCCAACCGATTATCACAGAAACCAATATGATACCAACACTGTTTAAGAAACTGGCTATTGATTCCATTTTACGAACAGATTCTTCCATATAATCAATCGCAATCTTGTTTATATTTTTATCAAAATCATTCATATCTGCATAAATCATCAAATCACCAATTATTTCATTACTTGGAAAATCTCTTTCAGTCAAAGATAACGCATTACCAAGATTTTCACCATTTGCAATATGACGCAAAGCATCTTCAAGAATTGATGATAAATATCTATTTGAATTATCTGCCAATAAACGCATGGCATCTGGTATACTGACCCCAGCAGACACCATCGCAGCCAAAGACATCAACCAACCAACCGCTGATTGTAATTTATAAATACTCCACGGCGGGATTTTATCAAACCAAGTTCTGATTTTTCCGGTCCATACAGGCAAAGAACACCAAATCAAAATAAATATACCAATTAAAGTTATACTGAACATAATCCAATATTTATTTGCTAAATCAGAAACCCAAATCAAAGATGCAGCGGTTCCATGCCATATAACTTCACTGCCTGCCGCCTCTGCCAAAGGTGGAACCAAATACAAACCAACCATCACTATAATTCCAAAAGTCAACACCAATAAAAACAATGGATACGCAATTGCACCCCACATAGCACGCTTTATACGCCTGATGCCATCAACAACACGACCCACATTTTCCAAAGAAACTAATAAACTGGTTACATTTCCAGACATTAATAACAAAGTTTCTTCATACGGTACCCAACCACGTGTTGCTTCTGAAAAACTCATACCACGTTCAAGATTTTTTTGTATTTCACGCATCGCAATTGCAAAAGGTTCGCTTGGTTTTTTACCATTTTTAGATTCCGTCATTTCTATTCGATTCAATGCGTCCATCAAAGTAAAATTATTACGCAAAAGCGATGCTATTTTACGTGAAACAGCCATACGTTTTTCCGTATCTAATTTAAAAACTAATTTTGCATATAATATTTCCAGTTTATTCATATTTTAATACACCCACGGTCTGTCTAATAAACCAACCCAACGTTCTAATTCATCAATTCCAATAATTCCACGTAACATTAATTCTATGGCGGCTTCTTTTAATGTTCGTCCATTCATTTTTTCAAGCCAATATCGCAAAGCGGTTTCTGTCTCACCCGCCAATACCAGATTTAAAAATTCACTGTTTGTAATAATAATTTCACCGGCCTTGACACGTCCAGATGTTCCAGTACCCTTACAATGTTCACACCCAATACCACGAACGTATGTTTGCTGCAAACCTAAATCCCCCAAAGCATCTTTAACACGGCTATATGCAGGATGTGTTATTTTATCTATCAATTTTTCACGACAATAGGGACATAATTTTTTAAACAATCGCATAGAAACCAAACCACGCAACATTGTTTCATCTTTTAATTTAAACGCTTCTACACCCATATCTAATAAACGTGTCAAAGCACCCATCGCAGAATTCGCATGTAACGTAGTCCAAACATTATGTCCAGACAAAGCACCCTTAACAGTTAATTGTGCCGCTGACAAAGTCCTTATTTCACCAACCATCAAAGTATCTGGGTCACTACGCAAAGCAGCAGCTAACGCTTCTGTAAATTTTTCTTCACGCTGTTCTTCATTCAAAGCATTTACCACAGGCATTTGATGTGCCCCAAATATCTTTTGTTCTGCCGGATCTTCTACAGTAATAAGATTTATTTCGTATCTGCGTTCTTTTAACATCAAAGCCATATTACGAACCAAAGTAGTAGATTTACCAGAAGATGTAGGACCTGCAACAACAACCAACCCTGTGGGTGCAGAACGCAATCTTAATAATAACCTTTGTTCATATTCGTTAAATTCTTGTTCTGTCTTTAATCCTTCACTGGGGTTATCATATAATAAACGCATAACAACATACTGACTGCCAAAAGCAATTGGATTAAATTGCATTCTGATGCCCAACACACCATTTGGCAAATACAAATCTTTTGTTCCACGTAATGGTGTTCTTCCATCTTTTAACGCTGTTTGATATTCATTTTGTGCATAACTGGAATTAGAAATATCTGCAGACGCAAACGCAGCACGAACAAAAGATTCCCCCCATTGTGAATTATATTCTAATACTGGTTGCATACTTCCATCTATACGAAAATAAATAGTTGTTTGGTCTGCCACTTCTATATGTATATCAGAAACCTTTTGAGCGGCTGCACGTGCAACAATATCCACAAAATCTTTCTGCATTTGGTTGTCATAATCTTGACGTGAATGGAAATTAGTTCCCAATCTTTCATCATTTGTTTTATAAATATTTGAAATCAATCCTAAATCAGAATAGAAAGGTTCTTTGATTGGACGATTTTTTTGCCGTAACAAATCTAAAAATGCTAAAACACGCCCATCATACCTGTGTGTTCTTGAAACAATCAATTCCCCACCAGAAAAATATGCTATTAAACTTTGACTGTCTTTCGGCAAAGCCAATTCATCCGCAGATGCTGTTAACAACCTATTATTATTAGAAAACAAATAATCTAAAATATCTTTGCTGTTGGCATTTTCCAACCCAACTGGTACAGAAGGAGTCTGAGAAATATTATTAGCAAAATCGTTATTTTTATTATTCATATTATCTTCCAATATTTAAAACTTCTGTTACACCATCTTTTTCAAAAACAATACCGTCATTCAAAGATATAGATTTAATTATATATCCATCTAAATTTTTACCCACAGCAACCCTTTTGTTTTGTCCTGTTGATAACTCTGATAATGTTGCCTGCAATTGATTTCCCATACCAACAATATTAATTAATCTATATTTTTCACTAATATTGCTTTTTTCCACCTTTTTTGATTGCACAACAGATTCTTTAACAACTTTATTTTCTGATTCAGACAACGCTTCTTTTTGTTGCTTTAATTTTTCTGCTTGTGCTTCTAATTGTGCTTTTACAATTTCTAATTCTTGCTGCTGATGTTCTGCCCGACCTGATAAGGTATCTAGTTCCATTTGTAATTTAATTTTTTCGGCGTTCAATCTTTCCAGTTCTAAATCCAATTGAGCACGTTCTTTTTCTAACTGTAAAACAACTTTATCTTGTTCCAACAAAGTTATCTTTTCAAACAACGAACCAGACATATCATAATTTTCCAATGCACTAACAGACATTTCATCTGCAACTTGTTCATCAAATTCATTTGGTGATTCAACTATTTCTTCTGTAACAGTGGTAATTTCTGGTTCTTCAACAGGAATACTATCTTCTGCTTTTGCAATAAAACAAAAAACAAATACCATTATTATTGAACATAAAATTAATTTTATTTTTTTCAACATTTCATCACCTTTATTTTGTATACACTATTACTTCATATTTCCAAGTACGAGTATTCGCACTCCACACAACAGACGTCATATACACCCCCTGAAACGGGGCAAATATTTTCATAAATTCCATCGGTATTAATTTTGACGAAGCAGAAACTTCTACTATATTCATTGTTGCTGTTTCAACACCATTAGAAACCGTATCTGACACAGGATTAATGTCCGCTTGTATATTTATCCTTTGAAAATTTGTTGTTATATCACGAACAGCAGTAACCACATCACGTTCATCAAGCGAAGAATAAGTTGCCAATTCTGGCAATTTGACACGAACAATTATTTCATTTTCAGATACTTGTTGAACCTCTGCACCGGGCATTAAATCAGAACCATTCAAATAAAAATCATTCAACGTACCAAAATTTCTAGTAAATGTTGCAGATACAAAATTTTCATCACATTTTGTATAAGTCTGATTCCAACCTGGAATCGGTTGCATCACAAAAGCAATAGCTTTATAGCATAGATTTGCCCTGTCCATAACATTTGGTAATTTATCAAACGGATATTCTATGGGTTGTACTTCTATTTTTTCTATTTCAAATTTTTTATCCAACTCTTGATTTTTTAATTCAATTCTGCGTTTATATTCGGCAGTTAATTCAGGATTTAATTGAACTTTTTTTGTTGGCACCATTAATTTCCGCACAGGACCACTGAACCACAAAAAACCAAACATTATAAACACCAATACCATCAACGCAGCAGGAACAGCCGATTTAAAAACATTAATTGGACGTAATCTTGCCAAAACAACAGAACGAATTAAATCAGATATTTGTCTTTCTTGTGCTTTTGGCATTCCCCAAACCGCCGGTGCAAACAAAGCCCCCCAATCTGGTATATTTGATAATTCCACATATAACTTGCGTGCTTCTTCTACATTTTCGATTAAAACATCACGAATAATAACCCCATTACGCACGGCAACCAAATAAAAATAATTATTCACCTGAAAAACACCCAAGAAAGATATAAATTCAGACAAAGAATCAACAATTTCAACAGCAGCACTAGGCAAACCTGCATAAATACCTGTCCCCCTGTCACCTAAACCAACCATAGATTTGTAATCTATGAACAAAGTATATTTTTTATCTATGTTTTTTATCAGTTGTTTTGCGTAATTAAAAGCATTATTACCAACACTAACAGGTTGCCAAAATAAACCTGTTGCGTATTTTTTGTGACGAATAGTTATTATTTGTTTTATCAATTCTCTCTCTGTACAAGTGCATTATAACATAAACAAATTAAAAAAATAAAGACCTATTTGTAACAAAAAGTCGTATTTCTACGACTTTGTTTTACTTTTTGCAATTATACACTTTTACTTTCAAATTGTATGTATGTTTTGGACCAAATATTGCACCAATATTATCAGATATAGATTCATTTACGATATAGTAAGAATCACCTTGTTTTTGTTGATTTAATATTTTTTGTTCCAAATAATTATATACATCTTCTTTGCTATAATTCGTAACATCAGATGTTATAGTATACAAAAATGTACAATCTTTTGGTTCTTGTGTTAATCTTGTTAAACCAGTACCAGCATCAGTTGATGCAGCACAAGCAGCCAAACAAAAGCAAACCATTATTTTCTTCATTTTTTTTCTCCTTTGGGTTCAATAATTTCATAATTAGATTTATCACTAAACAGCTTACGTAAAATATAATTATTTAATTCATGGCTTCCTTTATAAGATTCCAAACGTCCATAAATAAAACCACCACTTGTAAACATATCACCAAGAGTGTCTATTACCTTATGACGAACAAATTCATCAGGATAATATAATTTATTTATAGCGGCATCATGTCTTTCATTTAATACAATCAAATTATGCATATTAGAGCCAAGTGCCATACCATGTTTTTTTAATTTATTCCATTCATCATAACTGCCAAAAGATCTGGATTTTGCAATATTATCAACAAAATCTTTTGCAGATGCTTTTGACCCATCAAATACAACGGAATAATATTCTGTTCCAATGGCTTTGTTATTGTAATCTATGATGCAATCTAATTGTAATCCATTATCGTATGGGGACAATCTCATATAACCATTTCCATTTCGACCAAGTGTATAATTCAAAATAGCCATCTTTATACGTTTAAAAAATGGTAATTCTTTGCTTATATCTTTACGTTCCACAGCAATAACTTTTTTAACAACTATCTTTTTCATTTTTGTTTTATCAGAAACAAACTTTTCTAATAATTTGTAAAATTCAAACGCACTACCATCTAAAATTGGGACTTCTGGACCATCTATTTCTATAATCGCACTGTCTATACCCAAAATAAACAAAGCAGCCATCAAATGTTCAATCGTTCTGACAAATGCACCCTTTGGGTCGCCAATTTGCGTACTACGAAACATGGTTTCATGAACATTATCAAACGTTGCAGGAATTAATTCAGAATTTGGTATATCAACCCTTTTAAAGAAAATACCCGGCTTTTTCGAAGGTTTTATCAACATATTTATGGGTAATCCAGAATGTAACCCGTTACCAGATATTTTAACATTTTTTATAACAGTGGTCATTTATTTCTCCTTTTTATTATCTATTTTTTCTTTTAACCAATCAAAAAATCTGCTTTCTATTTCTGTATTCAATTTTAAAAACACTATTTCTTTTTTTGCCCAACATGGTAATCTGACCCAATCTTTTTCAGTTGTTAACAATTTGGCATTTTTATCATTTGCAATTTTAATCAGATTCTTAATATCACTTTCTGTATATTGATAATGGTCAGGAAACGCATGTGTTTCAACAACATTAGATGTAATACTGTTAAAAAATTTCTTTGGGTACCCAATACCAGCAAACGCAACCACATTTGTTTTATTATCGTATGGACAAATAAATTGATTATTGGCATAAAAGATTGGAATATTCGTAGGCAAAGCAAAATCTTTTGCAACATCTTTATTTTTTATAACAATAATTGCATCAGCCCTGTGTATCGCAGATTTCGGTTCACGCAAAGGTCCAGCAGGCAATATAAAACCATTTCCAAAACCAATATTTTCATCAAATACCAAAACAGAAACATCCTTTTTTATAGAAGAATTTTGAAAACCATCATCCATAATTATCGGTGTTTTAGATTTTTGTTTATTTAATAAAATTAAATTGCTTTTTCTGTCACCAACATGAACCAAAATACCATCACTAGATAACATTTTTGCTTCGTCACCAATAAATCCTGTTTCTTTTGATTTTTTATAACCACGCATTATTACAGGGGCATCAAAAAATTTTGCAACATTCCGAACAATTGGGGTCTTTCCAACACCACCAGCCAATATATTACCAAAACATATAATTGGTCTTTTTGATACATATTCATGTCTTTTTCGTACATTAAAAACGACATGCGACACCATCCGATAAAACAACGACAACGGCAACAAAGCACAAGATAATACATTACGTTTTAAAAACCATTTTGGTGTTTTCATAATATTTTCGCTTTTTCTTTGAAATTATCAGGTGTTAAATCTTGTTCTACTTTGAAATCAGTAAAATATTTATCTAAATCATATGCTTGTTGCACCATAATATCTTCTAAATTTTTTCTAATAAATTCAAAATCAGATATCTCGGTTTTTTTATCTATGTAAATTGGTTGCCCAACTACACCTTTTATTTTTGAAAAAGGTTTAGTCAGCAAATATCTGTCCCAACGATTTTGAAACCAAGGTCTGCTGCACGATACACACACAGGAATAATTGGTGCACCAGTCATTTTTGCAAAATACAAAGCCCCATCATGAAACCGCATAGAAGGTCCCTTTGGTCCATCTGGCGACAAAGCTAAACACCCTTTGTTTTGCAATAAAACCTTTACACCTTTTCTTAATACGGATACCCCACCACCAAAAGAAGAACCAAAAATAGCCTTTAATCCGAATAATCTTTCAAGTTTTGCAATTGCACGACCATCCTTGCGTGGGTCGGCGATTGCATAACCACGCACCCCAGCCATAGAAATCAACGGTGAAAGCATCATAGTCCGCCCATGCCAAAACACAAAAATAGCTGGTTTTTTACTAAATTTCTTTAAAATATTATAACCTTCTATATCTTTATATGATGTAAAATATACAAACCATATTAGAATGCAGTAAACACAAGCCACCGGCCATTGAATAATGGCCCAACCAGATACAATATTTAATAAACGTCTAAATTTTTTCTTAAACGATTTCTGCATAAATTAATCCTGTACCCGAAGATTCTAGCAACAAAAAAACAGTAATGCAAGAATGGATAAAAAATAAGAAATTAAGATTAAATACTTTTTTATTTGACAGTTAGATATAAATATATATAATAATCAGTACTTTATCGCGGGATAGAGCAGTCCGGTAGCTCGTCAGGCTCATAACCTGAAGGTCGGTGGTTCAAATCCATCTCCCGCAACCAAAGTTTCAAAACTTGCCCATTAGGGCAAGTTTTTATTTGTTTTCTAATACTTTCACGGAGTTCGAAAGTATAAGTTTCAAAAATGCACGTTTTTGTTCAACTTTTGAACTTTTTTGCAATTTGTTTCCTTTTATGCTACAATTCCTATGCTATGAATTTACTAGGTGTCTTGGTTTCTTTTATCAGTCCGATGGCATATGCAGTATCAAATATCTTTGATTCGTATGTGTCTGGCAGTGTTTTCAAGCGTATTCCAACAACGATATTTTATGTAAACCTGACCAACATTCTGGGGATTCTATGTTTGCCACTGTTCGGGTCAATTCATTCTTTGTCGCCAGCTGCGTGGTTGTTTGTGTTGTTATCGTCCATCATAAATGTTGGATACCAGTTTCCGTATTTTGCCGCATTAAATAAAACAGACACATCGGTGGTGGTGGCTCTGTTTCAATTGAAAAAGGTCTTTATACCATTGTGGGCTTTTTTGATTGTTGGCGAAGTTTTACATCCGGTTCAATATGCCGGGTTTGGTATCATAATCTTGTTTTCATTGCTGCTGAATATAAATCCAAAGGCAAATATAAAAATCAATGCTGGGTTTTGGTTGATGTGTCTGACGGCTATAATACTGTCGTTTGAGGGTGCTTTCTACAAGGCATTACTGGAACATACAGATTGGGTGTCGGCGGCATTCTGGGTGTCGGTTATATCTTTTGTTGTCCAATTCATGATGATATTCTGTCGTCCAGTACGCAAAGATATTGTTAAAAACTTTGGCAAATATCGCAAAAAGTTCGGTATGTTTTTGTTTGTGGAATTCTTTGATCAATTGGGGTCATTCAGTCCTATATTCGCACTGTCGTTGATTCCGGTTCTGGTTGATTCTGGGATTCAATCGGTTCAGCCGATTTTTGTTGTGCTTTATGGTGTAATCTTGGCACGATTTTTCGGCAAGCGATTCCACGAAGACATTTCTAGCGGCACGATGATTAAAAAGATAGTTTGTTTCGTTATGATTGGTGCCGGTGTAATGATGACATTGATATCATAAATTTAAACACAACATAAGTATTTTCTTCATATTTTAACCTTTGTTTTACAAGCATGATAATACAACAAATCCTACCCTTTTTCAAACCTATTATTTGTTGGTCAATATCTCAAATAGTACTTGATTAAAATAAATATTTTCTCTACCAGATTTTTGAACTGTTAATAATTGACCTTTGGTCCCATCTTCTCTTTCATATTCTTGACATAACATATTCAAATGTTTTGAAGCAGTTTGACGAGAAATCACAGGAAAAACCCCAGAAAAATTCTCAATACGAAAATAAGGAGAAGAAAAAATAACATCTAATAAATCTGCAGAATAAATCTTCCTAAAATACTTCTGTAATTCTTCTTTATACATATTTCTAGCCAATAAAATCTTATCTATCATTAAAGATGTATTTTTTGCTGTTTCTTCTATAGATTTTAACACATAAACAATCCATTGTTCCCAATCGTTATTTGTGGTAACATTCTTTAATTTTTCATAATATTCTGCTTTATTATCTAAATAATACTTAGATAAAAATAATATAGGTCTATGCAATAATTTTTCTTGAACTAACCATAATATATTTATTATACGACCTGTTCTACCATTTCCATCATGAAAAGGGTGTATACATTCAAATTGATAATGCAATACGGCCATTTTTATCAATGGATCTATTTCCTTATATTCTTCATTATATAAAAATTTTTCTAAATTAGATAACTTCTTTTGAATTCCCTCTTCTGTTTGCGGAGGAACATGAACTATTTCACCTGTTGCTATATTTTTTATAACTGTACCCGACGTTTTCCTTAATCCTGCTGTGTTATGTTTTATTGCTTGTACTAAATTAATAAAAACACCTTCTCCTAACAATTTTTCTTTTATAAGTCGCATACCCAACCATAATGCCTTGTTATAATCTCTAACTTCTTTTGTCATCGGATCTAAAAAATGCTCAGGCGTTACATCTGCTTTATATAACAAATCATTAGTCGTAACTATATTTTCAATTGCGGAGCTATCTCGAGCTTCAGATAACACCATATTAGAAATTAAAATATCTTGATTGGGGAGTCTAGCAGCCTTATTATCAAGCTCAGCTAATGCTCTGCTAGCCTTAACAACATGACGCATAATTAAAGTTGTTTCTATATCCTGATCAGGCGGTAAATCATGCACAGTTGTTTCTTTTAATAAAATATTTTCGTGTTCTGTTTTTAAAATATCCATTTTTTACCTCTTACCATTAGTATAAAACAAAAATTCAAAAATTCAAGAAAATATGTTAAATTTTTTATATTTTTTTAACATATTATCTAAATATATATAAATTTTATTACTTTTTTGTATTATATGTTAAGTTTTTTATATTTTTTTAACATATTGTCTAAATATATATAATTTTTATTACTTTTTTGTATTATATGTTAAGTTTTTTTGTTTTTTAATATATATTCAAAAACATAGTGCCCATATGGACATAAACTTATTAAAAAATTATTTAATGTAGATTCGGCAAACCTGATTTATCTTTAAAAAGTTGTATTTCTTGTCCAATCTCTAACAATTCAGTTCGAGAACCGCACACCGAGCACAACCAAGATTTAACAAAAAGCATCCATTGTGGATGTTTTTTTGTTAAATATGTGTGTTGTGTTGGATTTGATCCACCGAAAAAGGTGGTTCAGTGCAAGGATTAGGCGATTGGAAAGCGCCGGTTTGCCAATGGCAAAAATCCGCAGCCAATGAAGCGAAGCGGAATAAATCCATCTCCCGCAACCAGAGTTTACACAACCGTCCACAAGGGCAAGTTTTTATTTATTTTCCAATACCCACAAAAAGTTCGAAAGTTATGTTTTTAAAAACGGCTATTTTTCTACTACTTTTGAACCATAGAATTTTGTTTTTGTTGTAAAAGTATATAATCTTTCATCATTTTTTGCACTGCACCCGGTAAATCTGTTTTAATTGCTTCTGGTGTTATATACTTATCAACAAACGGATTTATAAACTTTTCTTGAATATGTATACCAAAAAATTTTATACCAATTAAATCAACAATCCGTTCTTTGAAATTTTGTGGAACATTATATTTTTCAATTATTGGTTTTTCTATTAAAATATGAATAACTTCATGCAACATAGTATTCAATATCTTTTCTTGATTATCTGGATACCGTGACATACGAAATACAATTTTTGCTTTTTTATCAGATGCAAAATACGAAGCACCATTACCATATGCACATAATATTTCTAATTCATTTGGCATTGTCGTGTTCCACGATTTTAACAAAGGAACCAAAAACTTACTTATTCCACGTTCCATCATCGGTATAACATAAGATTTCATAATTGAATCGTATTTTGTTAAATCATTAACGTTATAAATTTCTTGTTTGAAAAATTTACTATATTTTGCTATGTCTTTGTCAGTAAGAGTTTCTTTTTCAAACATTTCTTTGACTATTGGATTCTCGGGATTTGGAACAAAATTATTCATTGTATATCCAAAATGTTTTAAATTAGTATGAAACTCATGATGCTCTTCTAAAATAAATTGCCACATTTCTTTTTGGGTCATCGGTCTTATTGTTATTTGCATATTAAATCCTTTTTATACTGATAATTGTATCATAAATTTGTCTTTTTTAAATCTATTATTTCATGACCAATATCAATCAACTCGGCTCGAGAACTGCACACCGAGCACAACCAAGATTTACAACCGCTCATTTTAGAGCGGTTTTTTGTTGGATTCTTAATACCTTCACAGAGTTCAAAAGTTTAAATCAAAAAAGTGACGATTTTTCGCCACTTTTGAATTATTTTAAGAAAAGGTTTATTTTTCAATCGATTCAGTTCAAGAACCGAAGAAATCGTTATTGTTGACTTACACTGACAGTATCATCATAAATATAATACACATCATTTGAACCATTAATATTTACCATCAATTTATTACCATCTTGTAAATTACTAAAATCTGCATTCATTG
>JAEEGL012743323.1_pt1 | contig 17334 bp, 15 predicted proteins | sample 9134231 | NCBI WGS metagenome assembly JAEEGL01 (sample SAMN16246548, study PRJNA631951) | gut metagenome | biome: gut microbiome; feature: rumen; material: fiber-attached | host: Bos | place: Iran: Karaj | collected 2018-10
GAATGAAGAAAAGCTTGTGTTTGCTCCTTTGCGTTCTTTTTCTGCTCTCTATGTTCCCATCATGTGATGGTATGGAAAAGAATCCGATAACGTCTATTGAAAACAATGCCGCATCTGACGCCGGATCATCTGAAATCGACGAAACCGTCATTCCGGAAGGATATGAACATGATCCGGCGGAGGAAGGGTATTACGTCCCCGAAGAATATAAAAAAGGCGAGCCTGTGCTCTTCAACGGAATCACCCGTGTATATTACGGAGCGGACGCCGAGGAGATCACCCTGACCGGTCTTCCGGTATATACTCTGGAGGGTCTCCTGCGTACACCCCAATGCCGAAGCCTTTCGGTCGATACTCAGACGGGGGAGCTCGACTGGAGCCCCGTGGGGACTCTGAAAGAGCTCGTCTCACTGAAGGTCAACTTTACTCCGGAACTGGATTTCGCCGCCCTTTCCGGAGCCGAAAAGCTGGAAAGCGTTTTCTGTCTCCGCGCCGGAAGTTACAAACTGACGGGGATCGAAAAGCTTGCCTCGCTTCGCTCCCTTTCCCTCGGCGGCGGCAGACTTGCGGATCCGGAAGCGCTTGCGGCTCTGGCCGGTCTCGAGGAGCTGACCTTGACCGGCGTGGGGTTGGAATCGCTTTCTTTCCTGCGGAACGGTCTGCCTGCCCTCCGCACGCTGGATCTTTCCCACAATCCTCTTTCGGAGCTCTCCGCTCTGAAACCGGAAGCTTTTCCTGCGCTTCGGGAGATCAACGTTTCTTCCTGTCCCTGCCCGGACGGGATCGCCGATACGATCCGAAAAGCCTTTGAGAGGCGCGGCGTGAAGGTGGTCACGACCGACGCCGGCGAAGCCTCTCTCTCCTCCGCCTGGGCAAATACCGATTTCGGGGAGGAGTGTTTCTTCTCCGGTCTTCCGGAAGATGCCATGATCGGCGAAAAGCTCGCATCCGCCGTCACGGTAGATCTGACCCTGCAGGAAAGCGCGCGCCGCGATCTCGCGCCGGAGCTTTCCGCACTCGCGTCTCTTCCTGCGCTTCGTTCCCTGCGACTTGCCCGCGGAGGGCTTTCGGACGTCTCTTTCCTTTCCGGACTGTCGCTTCTGGAGTCGCTTTCCCTGGAAGAAAACGTGCTCACCGATGAATCTCTCGACGCACTCGCCTCTCTCACTTCTCTCAGGGAGCTTGATCTGCGCGGGAATCCGGTCACGGCCGCCGGGCTTCAAAAGCTGCGGGAATCGCTCCCTCAAACGCGTATCCTCGCCTTTCAGAAAGAGCTCCGCTATTGTTATCCGGAAAGCGTTTACGATTCTGCTTTCGCAGAGTGAGCCGGATCTGGCTGGTTCGGAGGAAAGAACGGCCGTAACTGTTTCGGAATAACGGTGAAACGTACGCCGTTTGATAAAAAAGCAAAGGGGAGAAGAACGCGCATGATTGAGATCCTTTAAACGCCTTGCAGCAGGAGAACGTCAACGTTTTCCGGCTGGTGCTCATGAGGCGGGACGGCTCCTTTGAAACGGCGGACCGGCTGCCCACCACGCCCTGCCACAATTGCTATTCCATCTCCAAGGCCGTCACGGCCACCGCGGTCGGCATCCTGCAGGACAGAGGCCGCCTCTCCGTTGGCGATTCGCTGGAACGCTTTTTCGACCTGCGGGACTATGACCGGGACGCCTGGCGCAGGGTGAAGATCGAGCATCTTCTTACCCACACCATGGGAATCGAGAAGGGATGCCTCTTTGAGGCCGACCGGTACGGGGTGCCTTCGGAAGACTGGGTAGACTGGGTCCTGCGTCAGCCGCTTCCCCATGCGCCGGGGGAGCATTACGCCTATTCCAACTCCACCTTCTATCTCCTTTCGGTCGTCGTGGAGCGGGTGACGGGCTCTGCGCTTCACGATTTCGTGCGGCGGGAGCTGTTTGCTCCCATGGGGATCAGGGGCTTTGCCTGGGAGACCTGTCCCATGGGTCACACCATGGGCGCCACGGGGCTCTATCTGTCCACCGAGGATCTGGCGCGCTTCTGCCGCCTCTATCTCTGCGGCGGAGTCTGGGAAGGAAAGCGCCTGCTCAGCGAGGAATGGTGCCGGCGGGTCCACGCCGGACCGGAGGGAAGCTACTACGGCGGCTTTACCGCCGGAAAGCAGGGACGCTTTTCCGTGGGCGGTGCGTACTCGCAGTTCGGCGTCATCGCCCCGGACAAGGACGCGGTGCTGGCAGGACACAGCTTCGTGGAGAAGGACGCCGGGAGATACGCCGTCCTGCGGGAAGAGTTTCTGGATTCTCTCCCGTGCGAAAGATGATATCGCTTCACGAAGGGACCGTTTCGGCGGTCCTTTCGCGCGTCTCGCCGCCGCTGCCAGGGGAGGAAAATCCTCTCCTGCGTATTCTCATTTCCCGTTCCGGCGTCCGGTCTGCCGACCGCCGGAGAAAAGACCGTGCGGAAGAAACGGCCGACGCCGTCCCGCTGCGGGCGTACGGGAATCCTGATGATCAGGAATTCGCATGGCAGACAGGCAAACGCCGCTTCAAAGAAAAAGGGAACAGGCACGTCAAGCAGAAGCGCCTGTTCCCGGCCTTTGGCCTTGAGAGACTGTCATTCCGCGATTTCACCTGCGAACAGGACCGCCGTCGCCGCAGTCGCACCGGCCTTACGACAAAGAGCCCCTTTCACTTGCATGCGCTGCCGGAAATGCCCGACGGAAGACCGCCGGGCTTTTTATTGGACGTCGTGCTTTCCGGGCGGCGGAGCATGTTGACAATCCCGCTTCCATATTGTAAAATCACAGAGGAAAAACGTCGAAAGGAACTCTGACCATGAAAACGCCCGCAATCTGGTCCTATCTGATCCATCTCGGCTCCAACATGTGGAACGACAAAGGCCAAACCGAACCGTCTCTCGGCGAACCGGGCGTGCCAGCCTGGCACGATACGCTGCAGACCGACGAAAAAACCTGGGACGAGGTCGTGCGTTTCCTGCCGCAGCAGGGGATCAATACGGTGGTGATAGACCTCGGCGAGGGCGTCGTCTACGACAGCCATCCCGAGCTTGCCGTCGAGGGGAGCTGGACGAAGGAAAAGCTGTGCCGGAAGCTCGATGAGATCCGCGCGCTCGGTATGGAGCCTGTCCCGAAGATGAACTTCTCCGCCTGTCACGACGCCTGGCTCGGGGAGTACAGCCACCGCCTTTCCACGCCGGAATATCTTGCGGTCGTCAAAGACCTCATCGACGAAGCCTGCGAACTGTTCGGGAAACCGCGCTACTTCCACCTCGGCATGGACGAGGAAACCGCCGAACACCAGCGCTGGTTCTCCTACGCGGTCATACGCGGGGAAACGTACTGGTGGAAGGATTTCTATTGTATGCTCGACTGCGTGGAGAAAAACGGCGCGCGCCCCTGGATCTGGTCCGACTATTACTGGAATCATCCCGACGTCTTTGTCAGGAAGATGCCGAAGGAGGTCCTGCAGTCCAACTGGTATTACGGCAACGACTTCCTGCCGCATGAAAACGGGCAGTATAACCGGTACGTCCAGACCTATCTCGATCTCGACAGACTCGGCTACGATCAGGTGCCGACCTCCTCCACCTGGAGCACCAAACGCAATACCTACTGCACGATGATCTTCGGGCGGAAGAGCCTGTCGGAGGATCATCTCGCCGGCTTCATGACCGCCCCGTGGCTGAACACCCGGCCCGCGATGAAGCACTGCCTCATGGGAGACGCCGAGGTCTTCGGCGACGCCAGAAAGCTCGTCTACGGCTCCTGACCGCGGGATCCGCGGCCGTCGGTCGTATCGGAAGATCGTCCGACGGGATATTCTTTGATACAAGGTGTTGGAAATGAGAAAATCAGGCATATTGATGCACGTCTCCATGCTGCCGGGGGAGTATTCCTGCGGTGCGTTCGGAAAAGAAGCGAGGGGATTCGTCGACCTTCTTGCGGAAGCCGGATTCCGGATCTGGCAGACGCTTCCCTTCGGCTGGCCGGATACGAACGGTTCGCCCTATAAATCGCTTTCCGGGTTTGCGGGAAATCCCTTCTTCATCGATCTCGATACGCTGTTTGAAAAAGGCCTCGTCACACGCGGAGAACGTGAAGAAGCCAGACAGAAATCGCCGTACCTCTGCGAATTCGGACGCCTGTTTGCCGAACGCCTCGCGCTGCTCCGCAAAGCTTCCGAAAGGATCAGCCCAGCGGAAAGAGAAAAGATCGACCGGTATATCCGGGGGATCCCGGAGCTTTACGATTTTTGCGCGTTTATGGCGGAAAAGGAATCCGGCGGAGCGGGCGCGCTTTTCTGCCACGAATTCATGCAGTACGAATTCCTCGACGAATGGTACGGGATCAAAAAGTATGCAAACGCGAAGGGGATAGAGATCATAGGCGACATCCCGATCTACCTGGATCCGGAGTCCTCCGACGTGAAGGCGCATCCGGAGTATTTCCAGCTGGATCCGGATACCCTGCGGCCGACCGCCGTCGCCGGCGTCCCGCCGGATTATTTCGCGGAAGACGGCCAGCTGTGGGGCAATCCTCTTTACGACTGGGACCGGATGAAGGAGGACGGCTACAAGTGGTGGAAATCCAGGATCCGTCATCAGCTCACGCTGTTCGACGGGATCCGGATCGACCATTTCCGGGGATTCTCGGCATACTGGTCGGTCCCTGCGGAGGCGAAGAGCGCGAAAGAAGGAAAATGGGTCGCCGGACCCGGCAGAGAATTCGTCGAAGAGCTCAAAGCGATCGCCGGGGAAAAGCTGATCATCGCGGAGGATCTCGGCGACATTGACGCGGACGTGGTCAGGCTTCTCGCCGATACGGGACTTCCGGGGATGAGAGTGTTTCAGTTCGCCTTCCTCTCGGACGACAACCCCCATCTGCCGCACTATTATCCGGAGAACGTGGTCGCGTATTCCGGGACCCACGACAACAACACCCTGCTCGGCTACATCTTCGATCTCTCCGAAGAAGACCGGCGGAAGATGCTCGATTACATCGGGTACAATGGGACCGACGGGAAATACGCCTGCCCGTACGTCGTCAAGACGCTCATGCGTTCGGCAGCCGACCGCGTGATCTTCCCGGTTCAGGATCTTCTCGAATACGGCATGGATACGCGGATGAATACGCCGGGCGTCGCCGACGGGAACTGGGCGATCCGGTTCACGAAAGAACAGCTGGGGAAAATAGACTGCGCGTACTGGAAAAAACAAAACGCACTGTATAACAGATAACGGCTTCCGCGCGGGAACGCAGCCGCGTGGAAATACGTCATAAACAGGCAAGGACAGGACGTCGTTTCGGTTTGGTGTTTTTTACGGAGGTTATATGAAAACGACAAGGATCGTATCACTCATTCTTCTGGCAAGCCTTCTCTTTGCCCTCTGCGCATGCGGAGGAGATGCGAAAGACGGCGGGAAGAATCTGCTCGGCGGGAAAAAGACGGGCGAAGGCGCGTCTCCGGCCGACGTTTCGGAGGCGGCGATGGAAAACTTCGTCGCCAAACTCGAAGCCGGCAACTACAGAGTCGCAGGGGGACAGGGACCGACCACGAACGTGGTCTCGCCCGAACAGGTCTACGTGGTGTACGGTGAAGAGGGATCCGCCGACGTCTTCGCTTTCATGACGCTCAAGGGGGAAACCTTTGAAACCAAGATCGAACGCGGCTCCGACAGGATCGAAGACGTCACGTTCGTTTCGACCGACAGCGCCGTCGACGTGGCGGGCGGGATCCTGCCGAACAGCTGGATCGGTCTTGCGGGCGGAAACATGTGGGAATTCTTCTACAACGATCCCAACGCGCCGCTGGAATTCACCGCGAACGATATGAACGTCAAAACGACCCTTGCGGCGCTCGGCGGATACGGCGAATTTACCCTGAGCCGCATGGAAGAGGTACACATGATCCTGGACGCGGAGGATCCCACGAGCGTTCGTTTCACCGCGGTCGTTACGGATGCCGGGAGCGTCAAATACGACGATCTGGATCTGACGCTGACCTTCGGCGCCGCGAAAAGCCATGAATGCATTGATCAATGGCTCAAAAAGCCCGTCTATCCTGCGACGAGAACGTCCTGGACAGAGGACGATATCATTGCCCTCGACCAGGTCTTCTTCAAGGACTACGGGGAAAAGGCTCTCCCGTTCCCGGCGGTTTCCAGCTACGCGATGTCCTTTGACCCGAACGCGTTCAGTCAGTTTTCGGGGATCCTCCTGGTGGATCCGCACTGGACCGAAAAGGATGTCGGGGATTACAAGGCCCTTCTGAAGAGCCATGGATACAAGGAGGAGACAGGGACGCGTCTGGACGGCAGCGAGGGAACGGTATACCGCCTCCTTCTGAGAGAGGCGTACAAGGCCTGCGCCCAGTTGGAAGTGAGCTTTGACAAGGGCCTCAGGCTCGTCGGCACACTGTACCACGAACAGCCCGAATACGAAGGCAGGAAAGCGATCGGCAGCCTCGTCGAGAAGAAGGGGTTCGCCTCTTTCCCGGAAACCGACGTTTTGACCGGTTGGAAGGCAAAGGATACGACATATTCGACAACCGAAAGCTGGTCGTATTATTTCGACTATAATTTCTATATGGCATTCACACTGGGCTTCCGGGACCGTGCGGCCGCCAAAGCCTATCTCGGGGACTATGCGGAAAAACTCCTTGCGAAAGGCTTCGTCAGCAGATTTATCGCGGGAGAAGACAACGGACAGTATACGTCCACCAACGGATGCGTTGAGTTCCAGTACAAGTTCAGTGAGACCGACGACGTCGTCGCTCTCACCTTCAGAGACAAGAAGAGCCTTACGCCCGACGAAGTCCTTCAGCTGCTCAGGGATCACGGGCTTCCGGAGGCGGACGTCCACGGCGATATCGCCGCCAGGGACGTGGCCAGATACCGCTACGAGATCGGCGAATTCCATGGGCTGTTCCTCCTCGTCTATCAGCCGTACGCGAGCGCCGAAGAGGCTGAGAAGTATCTCGATTCCTACGTTCCGGCAATGGAAGAACAGGGGTATGTTCAGTTTGATCCGCTGAAGGTCGGTTCCGTGCGGCAATTCGTGTATTTCAACGAGGATCTCAGGAAATACGTGGGCTTCGACCTGCTTCGTATGGAGAACGGCGCGCAGATCTTCTTCGAGTTCGTCTCCATCGAACCGGATCAGGATGCGGAAAGCTTCCTGATGAAGACCTTCAGCCGCTGATATGCCGGTATGAAGAAAGTCATGATCGGTGTCGGCGCGGTCCTTCTGGCCGCCGCCGTGATCCTTCTCGGGATCGGTCTTCTGTTCCGCGGAGCGGCACTTACCGTCATGGACGGAACGGCGAACCTCATTGCGCGCCTGTTCGCGGCGAGCCGAGTCTTTCTCCTTCTCGGGGCCGGCGCGGCGGTGCCGGGGATCGCGCTGCTTGTGACGGGGATCGTGATCAGGATCCGCTGACCGCCCGCGTTTTGCGCGTCAAAGAAATAGAAATCCGCATAAGGCCCGACGGGAAACCGCCGGGCCTTATGCTCTTCCTGCGCGCTCCCGCTGCGGAGCATACCGAAAAAACGCCGGTTTTTCGGTGCGTTTTCTTGAAATGCGTCGGGGGATTTGGTATAATCCGTTCCGTAAAGAAAAACGTCCGGACGCGCCGGACGACGCCGGAGGACGAAAATGGATATCGTACTTCAGAATGCATACTGTCGCCTGACTGTGGGAGAGGACTGCCTGGTCAAAAGTCTTGTGCTTCTTGAGACGGGGGAGGAATTCGCCGTTCCGGGAGAAGAAATCCCGCTCTTTTCAACGGTGCAGGACCGGCCGTTCAACAACGAGAGCAAGCTCGCGCATCCCAATAAGCGGACCGTCTATCCGGGAAACCGGCTGCGCCGGGAAGGCGACCGCCTGATCGCCGGATTCGAGACCGCTCCGTATGAAGCGAGGATCCGCATCCGGGAAGCAGAACGGTATCTCGCGTTTGAATTGGAGGAGATCGTCGTACATCCGTCGGATTACGCGTGGCTCTGCATGACGCCTCCGCCCGTCAGGGAATTCCGCCTTCTCCAGATCCCGGTAAAGCAGGGGGAAGCATTCGGCGAATGGCTGAACGTGGCTTGGTATGAAAGAGCCGCCGTCGGCGTGCTTGCGGTATCGCCTCATGCAAGGATCGATTCGGAACGCCGGAAGAACTGCCGCATCCTCACGGCCGACGCCGTGCGGGGGATTCGTCTGAAGGGGTGCGGCGCCGCGCTTATCGCCGCGCCGAAGGAGGAGCTCCTCGACGCGATCGGCGATCTCGAGCGGGATTTCGCGCTCCCGGAGGGCGCCGCGGGAAGGCGCGATCCCGACAGATTCACCGATAACACATACTTCACCTCCGATATTCATCCGGGGAACGTGGACGAACATCTCAGGTATATCAGGCAGTGTGGCTTCCGCAAGATGCAGATCTACTATACGGCCATCTTCCGGGAAGAGGACGTCTATGCGCTGGAAGGCAACTACGATTACCGGCCGGAGTATCCGAACGGGAGAGAAGACCTGGTCAAACTGCTGGCAAAGATCAAGGCGGCCGGCGTGACGCCGGGACTCCATTTCCTGCATACGCATATCGGCCTTCGAAGCCGTTACGTCACGCCGGTGACGGATCATCGCCTGAATCTCACCGAGGCATATACGCTCTCGGCGCCTCTCGGGTCCGAAGACGGAGAGATACGCGTGGAGGAAAACCCGGAAAACGCCGAACGGCACCCGAAGCGCCGCATCCTTCGCTTCGGCGGGGAGCTGATCTCCTATGAAGGAATCCGCGACGTCCGGCCCTTCGCCTTTACCGGCTGCAAAAGAGGAGCGCTCGGGACCCGGATCACCGGGCACCCCGCGGGGGAACGCGGGGGGATCCTGGATATCAGCGAGTTCAGCGGAGTCAGCGCCTACATCGACCAGAATTCCGATCTGCAGGACGAGATCGCCGCGAAACTGGCGGACGTATACGATGCGGGATTCGAGTTCATCTACTTCGACGGATCGGAAGGCGTGAACGCGCCTTACGAATACCACGTGCCAAACGCCCAGTACCGGGTATATAAGCGGCTCGGGAGCGCGCCGCTCTTCACCGAAGGCGCGGCAAAAGCCCATTTCAGCTGGCACTTCCTTACCCGCGGCAACGCTTTCGACATCTTCCCGCCGGACCTTTTCAAATCGGCGATCGACCGGTATCCCGCCGAGGAGGCGCCGAGGATGCGCCGCGATCTGACCTGCGTCGATTTCGGCTGGTGGAGCATGGTCCTTCCGGGGACGCCGTCGGGAGACCACGTATTCCAGAGGGACCTGTACCGCGAACCCAGGGACGGGGTCTGCGGAACGCAGGCGGATCATTACGAATACGGCGTGTCGCACGCGGCCGCCTGGGACTGCCCCGCGACCATCCAGTTCAATCTGGACGTGATCCGGCGCCATCCGCGGATCGGCGATATCCTGGAGACGCTCCGGCGCTGGCAGGACTTCCGCACCAAAAAGCTCCTGACGGAGGAAGACAAAGAAAAGCTCCGGGTGCCCGGAGCCGAAGTCACGCTTCTGATCGACGTGAACGGAGACTATGAACTGGTGGACGTCGCGCGGCTGGAGACCGGGGACGACGGGATCCGCGCCTTCGCCTTCTCGCGGAGGGGAAGGGAATACGCCGTCTGCTGGCACGTCTGCAAGGAGGGCGTGCTGCGCATCCCGGGAGGCCTCCCCGGAGCCGAGACGGCGAAGGAGATCGCCTGCGTCTGGGAAAAAGCGGAACCGGACGGCGCGGGTTTCCTTGAAATCCCGGTCGGCGGCAAGCGGTATCTCCGCATCGACGGAACGCGGGAAGACCTCGTGGCGGCCTTCCGGACAGCAGAGTTTCGTGAAGGTTGAAAAGAAGCCGGGCGGTCTCCCGGACGGAATAACGGATAACTGTGACAAGGAGGAATAGAAGATGAAAAAGCTCGTCGCGTATTTTTCGGCAGGCGGCGTGACCGCAAAGCTCGCGAAGCGCCTGGCGGACGCCATCGGCGCGCCGGTCTATGAGATCCGGCCCGCCGAACCCTATACCGAAGCGGATCTGGATTGGAGAAACAGGAAATCGCGGTCCACTCTGGAGATGCAGGACAAATCCTGCCGTCCCGCGCTTGCGGACGTTTCCGCGTCCGTCGCGGAAGCGGAGATCGTTTTCGTGGGCTATCCGGTGTGGTGGTACAGAGAGCCGTCGATCGTCGACAGCTTCCTGTCGGCCTATGACTTTTCCGGAAAGAAGATCGTTCTCTTCGCCACGTCCGGCGGCAGCGACATGGGCGTCGAAGCGCCTGCCCGCGCCCGTGAGATCACAAAAGCGGAAGTGCTGCCCGGAAAGCGCTTCGCGGCGAACGCGTCCGCGGAGGAGCTGAAGAGCTGGGCGGACCGGTTCTGAACCGGTATTCTGCGCGGGCTCTGCCGCGCAGGGCGACCGGAAAGAAGGCGCCGACAGCCGGCGGACGGCCTCCGCGCCAGCAAAACAAAAACCGACAATACGGTAAGAAACGGATTTCCGCGTTTCGGCGGACGGAAAAAGGGGAGGTTTTTTGATGATATCCCTGAAAAACGAGTTTCTGCGCTTTGACGTGGACGAGCGCGGCAGGATCACGCATCTGGAGGACCTGAAAAACGGCAAAGGCAACATCGTCACCGAACCGCGCCCGGTTTTCCGCGCGGCGATCCTGCGGACGAAGGACGCGCTGGATACGGGCGAGAACAAGGAAGACGCGGCGTTTGCCGGGGATCAAAGGATCACGGCGGAGGAAAAAGACGGCGTCATCACGATTCGCGTAGAAGGCCTCGTCACGGAGATGGGGGAAAAGGACGCCTCGATCCTTCTGACGATTTCTCTCGAGGGAGAAGAGATCGTCTTCGGAGGAGAGATCCGGAACGACAGCGATTCCGTGATCGACGAGCTGATCTATCCGTGCGTCGGAAGGATCGACAGCCTCGGCTCCTCCGCGCCGGATCTCCTGTTCCCGGTCCAGAGCGGCGAGCGCATCCGGGATATCGCATCCGCGCTGAAAAGCATGACCGGCCGCGAACAGCTTCATGAGATCACGGAGATCTATCCGGGGCCTCTCTCCATGAGCTTTATGATGCTGACCGACCGTGAAAACTGCCTTTACATGGCATGTTACGATCCGCTTTTCCACGTGATGAGTCTGCGGGCGAGAGGCTCCGCAGAGGGCGGCGTCACGCTGGAAATGGAGAAGATGTGCTTCGTCAAAAAAGGCGCCTCGTGGCAGATCCCGAAATGCGTTCTCCGGCTTTACGCGGGGTCCTGGCGCAAAGGCGCGGACGCATACGTGAAATGGGCGGAAACCTGGCGCCGTCCGGCCGCAAAGCCGGACTGGGTGAAAAGGCTGAACGGATACTTCCTGGTGATCAACAAGCAGCAGTACGGCTTTGAATGCTGGCCGTACGATACGCTTCCCGAGCTTTACGGCTACGCCGAAGCGCACGGATGCGGCTGTCTGGGTCTTTTCGGCTGGTATCACACCGGTCACGACAACAACTATCCCGATCTGGACGTCAGCCCCACGATGGGCGGCGAGGAGGGCCTGAAGAAAGGCATAAGGGCCGTTCAGGAAAGAGGAGGACGCGTCACCCTCTATTATCAGGGACACCTGATGGATCTGAACAGTCCCTTCTACCGCAGAGAGGGCTACAAGTGGGACAGCCGCAACGTCTGGGGCAATCCCTATTATGAGTTCTACCCCAAGTATTGCTACAGCGATCTGCTTCGTTTCTTCTCCCGCAAGGCGTTTTCCAACGTCTGTCCCTCCGCGCCGGTCTGGCGCAGGATGATGGCGGACAGGATCGGCTGGATCGCGGGCTTCGGAGCGGACGGCGCGCTTTACGACCAGATCGGCGGCATGCCCCCGTATCCCTGCTTCAGCGAAGCGCATGAACACAGGAACGGCAATCCGGCTCTGTCGTATACGCAGGGAAGGCTGAAGCTTTTGCCGGCCATCCGGGAGAAGGCGGCGGAGCACGAAAGCTTTGCGTTCCTTTCGGAGCATATCACCGATCTCTATTCCCAGTTCCTCGACCTTGTGCACGGGATCAAGAGCTGGCCTTACGCGCGCGGCAGCGGGATGGTCCCCGGCTCCGTGCCGGATGCGCCCGCTGACGAAACGTGCATGATGCCGGAACTCTTCCGCTACTGCTTCCCCGAAACGATGATCACGGTGCGCAATCCGAAACCGTACATGGAAGAACGCATGACAAACTATGCCTTTGCCTACGGCTTCAAATTCGAAATGGAGCTCCGCTACGACACCGACCGCAGCTTCATCCGAAACGGAGAGGAACCGGAAAAGCGCCTGTACGCGAAGAAGGTCGCGGATCTGCGCAGAAAGTATGAGGAATATCTGATCCTCGGCACGTTCCGCGCCGACGAGGGGATCGAAAAGAGCAGCGTGTACGCGAATATCTTCGTCACGGCCGACGGACGCCGCGCGGCCGCGCTCTGGAACGACCGCGAAGAACCGGTGAAGCCGGAGCTTGTGCTGACAAACGGGAGAATCTCCGGCTGGGCGAACGCCGACGGGGAAGAGGGAAGCGGCCTTCCGGATTCCATGCCGCCGGATTCGATCCTTTTCGTCCTGATCGAAGACTGAACGGCGATCCGGAAAGACGCACGGCGGTATGGGAAGACCGGCATCCATGATATCCGCGGACGATATGCGAAGAGGAGCGGATCCGGCAAAACCCGTGAACGATTGACGAAACGGATCGAATGTGCTATAATCGATCCGTTTGGGGGAAAGCCGGATTCAAGCCGTTTTCACCGACGCGTGCAGACAAGGACCGCGGACCCGTGGCGCCTGCCGTATATCGGAATGAATGATGACCGGCGCGGAATATCCGATACCATACTTGATGATACCGAGGAAAACCGTACATGAAGAAAAGGAAAATAAGCGTCGTCAGCGCGTGGCATTACGTGAGGCTGATCTACCGCTCCGTGCTTTTCGTGCTGCTGATGATCGGGTATATCCTCTACAGAGTCAGATACAGAGAGGAACTGACCAGCAGACTGGAAAGAATGCCAGGCATTTTCATCGTTATGTGGGCGCTGTTTGCCGTGGAAATGGTTTTCCGCTTTTTCCCGTCCAAATATGAGAGCCCGGGATGCCAGAAGCAATTCAAAAGGAACTACGTCAAATCGGGCAATACCGAGATCGAGATACCGGACAATCATGCGACGGTTTTTGTCGCGCTGATCTGGATCGTGGGCAACGCGGTTTTCGGCGCCCTGCACATGATCGGGCTTCTGGACGACGGGTTCATGATCCTTCTGTGCAGCCTCTATTCGGTCTGCGACATGATCTGCATCCTGTTCTTCTGCCCGTTTCAGTCCTGGTTCCTGAAGAACAAATGCTGTACGGTCTGCCGGATCTACAACTGGGATTACGCCATGATGTTCACGCCGCTGTTCTTTGTGCAGGGCGTGCTGTCCTGGAGCCTTCTGGCCCTTTCGATCGCATTGCTTTTCCGTTGGGAGATCACCTACTACCGGCATCCGGAGAGATTTTCGGAGAACACCAACGAGTACCTGAAGTGCGCAAACTGCACGGAAAAGCTGTGTCTCCACAAAACGCAGCTGAGAACGCTTTGGAAACACATCGAGGAATACACGCTGGACCGCGTCGGAAGGCTGAAAAAGTAACCGGCGGGTCCCGGACAAGAGACAAAAAAAGAACGAGCCGCGGCGCGCATGATATGCGCGCCGCGGCTTTTCCGGCCGTCGGATCACTGTTCTTGCGCGTTATCCGGCGCGCGGCTGCCGTCGTTGATCTGCAGCTCCTGCTGGCGGATGCTGACGCGGGATTCTGGCGGTACGGATTTGGTAATAAAGCAGTTGCCCCCGATCACCGAACCGCGTCCGATGACGGTGTCCCCGCCCAGGATCGAAGCGCCGGAGTAGATCGTCACGTCGTCTTCGATGGTCGGATGGCGGCGCCTTCCCCTGAGAGACTGGCCGCCCCGCGTGGACATGGCGCCGAGGGTCACGCCATGGTATATTTTGACGTTGTTGCCGATGAACGAGGTTTCGCCGATGACGATGCCGGTCCCGTGGTCGATGAAGAAGTATTTCCCGATGGTCGCGCCGGGGTGGATGTCGATGCCGGTCAGACTGTGGGCGTGCTCGGTCATGATCCGGGGGATCAGGGGGACCTCCAGAAGATAGAGCTCGTGCGCCAGACGGTTGACGGTGATGGCGTAAAGCCCGGGATAGCCCAGAATGATCTCATCGTAATTCTCTGCCGCCGGATCTCCGTCGAAGGAAGCCTTCAGATCGGTTTCCAGATACGCTCTGACGGACGGGATCCGGTTCATAAAGGCCAGAGTGACGTCGTAAGCGGCACGGACCTGTTCTTCTTCCGTAAGGTTCCGGAAGCTTTCCCGGTATTTTCCGACCTTCAGGATCTGCTGGTTCAGACGGTATATGACGTCTTCGATCAGGGTCGCGATATGGTTTTCCGGATGGTAGTTCTTGTAGGTCTGATCCCGGATATAGCCGGGGTATACGATCTTCAGAAGACTTTCAATGATCTGAATGATCGCTTCCCGGTTGGGAAGATCGTGATTCTCGTTCAGATAATCGATGGTGCGGTTCCCGGAATAATCCTCCAGAATCGCCCGGACGGTTTTGTCGATTTCCTGCGTCAGGTTATCCATGCCGGTACCTCCTCGACGGCTGCGGCGCCGCGCCTTATGCGGCTATTATAGCAAAGCGGAGCGAACAGTACAAGACTTCGCGGAGAATTCGATTATGACTTGCGGCGGGGCGAACAGAGCGGAGGGACGACCGCCTCATTTCCGGTATTTTTCCACGTAATCTCCGGGATTCGATCCGGCATACCGCCGGAAGACGCGGCTGAAGTGACTCTGGGAAGAAAAGCCGAGATAGGAAGAGATGACGGAGAGGGATTTGTCCGTATAGCGGATCAGGCGCTTCGCCTCTTCGGTTTTTTCGCTCAGAATGAAATCCGTCAGGGTCCTGCCGGTCTCCTGCTTGAATTTTGCCGAAAGATAGGGACGGCTGAGATAGAATTCCTCCGCCATCTTTTCGATGCAGATCCTCTTCCGGATCGAACCGCCCCCCGGGGGAAGCTTTGCCTTTGCAAAGGCGCGCTGGAAGAGCGCCTGGGGAGAAGTGGAGAGCGGCTGGGAGAGAAAGGACGGCAAGACGGTTTTCCGCGTGACGGTCCCGCCGAACTGCACGGCTTTGATCCGTCTGCCGGATGGAAAGGAAACCGAGGTATCCGCCGGCTCCTATGAATTCACGGAAGAATGAGAAAACGGGCGTCCCTGCATTCCGGGCAGGGACGCCCGCTGATATCAGGCCGGTTTTTCCCGTTCCGTTGCTTTTTCTTCCGATCTGTGCTATATTCAAATCGGTACGGGCCGCCGGGAGGCAGCGGGACCGGATGAGCCGACGATGGAAAGCGCCGGGAAGGCTGATATCCGAAAACGAACGAAAAAGACGGAAAGGAATACGTCATGGCCGCGAATCAAAAATCGATCTGTGCTGCGATGAGAAGCGAACGCGAGATCATAGAGACGGTTCTGGACGAGGCCCGGCGGGACGGCTCCGTACGGGCTGTCGTCCGGACGAATCTCCTGCCGAAGAGGGAATACCTGGATGCTTATGAATTCTGCTTTGTCGTGAGCGACCCGGAAAAGTACGACGGAGATGTGTTCCGTCAGTGCTTCGGAGACCGGATCCTGCTGTTCCGCGGCGACAGGAACTATCCGGAGATGTTTCCGGGTACGAAAGCGCATCTGATGGTGTTCCGCGACGGGGTCACGATCGTGATCCACGCGATGGGCGCGGAAACGTTTCTGACACGGGTCGACGGAAAGAACGCTCATGCGGACGCATGGGTCGGAGACACGTATCAGAAGCTTCTGGACAAAGACGGCATCCTGCCGGAGATCGAACGGCTGGAGGAAAAGCAGACGGTCTTCGAAGAAGTCCCCTCCCGGGAAGAATTCGGCGGCATCCACGACGAGTTCTGGTGGGTGATGAAGACTTTCGCCGAGTACGCCATGCGGGAGGAGCTCCTGCCCGCGATGTTCTACCTTCATCATTCCGTGCGCGGTCTGCTGAACCGGATGCTCCGATGGTATGTCTTTCTGAAAGCGGGAAGGCCGGTGGATATGGGGATCCTGGACAGCCGGATGGCGGAGGTCCTCGATCGGGATCTTTACCGCCTGTATGAGAAAACCTATCCGAACGCGGAGGATGCAGAGATATGGGAAGCGTATGAGTCCGCTGCGGAATTGTGGAGGAGAACGGGGCTGTATGTATCGGAACGCTGCGGGTATCCCTACCCGGCCGGGACCGAACGCGATATGACGGAGTTCATTCGCCGCCTGAGGGAACAAAAGCAGAGGGACCGGTCCTTGGAATAAAGGAAGGCAGGCAGGGATCATACGGGATCCGCCTTCCCAAAAGACAGAAACGGAGGAACGATCATGAACGGCATCCGGCTCATCGATCACGGGATGGATCCGGAGGGCTTCGCTGTGCTGGAGTCCGCTGTGACGCGCAGGCTTCGGGAACGCGGCTGCGAAGCGGCCGGGATCCCGGTCACGGTCGAAACGGACCCTGCGCTGCAGGAGGACGCGTACCGCGTCGAAGCGTCGCGGGACGCCGTCCGGATCCGCGCCGGAGGGACCGCCGGGGCGTTTTCCGGCGCCGGAGACTACCTGCGCCGATGCGCCTTCGACGGGAGTGGCGGCTTCCGGCCGTTCGCCGGCTCCTTCGGCTTCACGCCGGTCAATCCCATCCACGGGATGTACTTCGCGAGCCACTTCCGGAATTTCTATGAGGAAGCCCCCGTCGACGAGGTCCGGACCCTCATCGAGGATCTGGCGCTTCAGAGCTGCAACGCCGTCATGGCCTGGTACGACATGCACCAGTACGCCGGCACGGACGACCCGGCGTCCCGGGAGATGATCGCACGCCTGAAGGCTGTCTTCCGCCACGCGTCCCTCACGGGCATGAAGACGGTGTTCGGCACGCTGGCCAACGAATCCTTCCGCAGCTCGGATCCGGCTCTTCGCGCGGAATGGTGGGCGCAGAACGGGTATTTCGCCCGGCCAGTGGGACATTACCATGTGGAGATCTGCCCGAACAGACCCGGCGGGCTTGACGAGATCCTGCGTCAGCGCCGCCGCGTGCTGGAGGCGTTCCGCGGCGTCCGGATCGACTATGTCAGCATCTGGCCTTACGACCAGGGCGGATGCACCTGCTAAAAATGCTCGCTCTGGGGCGCGAACGGCTGCCGGAAGACGCGGATCGC
>JAEEGL013592282.1_pt1 | contig 17334 bp, 11 predicted proteins | sample 9134231 | NCBI WGS metagenome assembly JAEEGL01 (sample SAMN16246548, study PRJNA631951) | gut metagenome | biome: gut microbiome; feature: rumen; material: fiber-attached | host: Bos | place: Iran: Karaj | collected 2018-10
AATAATCGATCCCATTATTACGAATGACAGTTACGGATGGCTTCTTACTACCTACGAGCCTATTAAGGACAGCTTTGGCAGGGTAAGAGCGTATGCGGGAATTGATATTTCAATGAATCAGCTCGCCCTTGAAGCAAGGACCTTCCTTCTTAAAGTCATTTCTACCTTTGTTGGTATTTTTGCACTGATACTGGCAATTGGTCTGTATTTTGCTGAATATCAGGTGATTTTGCCGCTTAATACCATGGCATATTCGGCATCCATGATCTCAGATAACAAGGAGCTGGAGCTTAAGGAAACGGCTGAAATGTTCCACAGAATCAGCATTGAGACAGGCGATGAGACTGAGAATCTCTACAAAGCCTTCTCCAACATGACTGATGACAACATGCAGTATTTCGAGGCCATAAAGAAAAAGAATGAGACCATAACCAAGATGCAGAATTCGCTCATTCTCGTGCTTGCGGATATGGTTGAGAGCCGTGACAGAAATACCGGAGACCATGTAAAGAAAACCGCTGAATATACCAGGGTTATCATGGATGAAATGCTGAAAGAGGGCATATATACAGATCAGCTCACAGATAAGTTTGTATCTGATGTTATAAGATCTGCGCCGCTTCACGACATTGGCAAGATAAGTATTCCGGATATGATTCTAAACAAGCCGGAGAAGCTTGACGATAATGAATATGAGACCATGAAAACTCATACAACAGAAGGTGCGCAGATTATTGACAGGGTTATTGCTACTGTGCCGGGCTCTGATTCCGGATATCTTAACGAAGCAAGGAATCTTGCACTGTATCACCATGAAAAATGGGACGGCAACGGATATCCAAACAGAATCGCTGGAGAGGACATTCCATTATCTGCGAGAATTATGGCTGTTGCTGACGTTTTTGACGCACTTGTCTCCAACAGAAGCTATAAGAGGGCATTCCCCTTTGAGAAGGCAATATCAATAATCCGCGAGAGCGCAGGAACACACTTTGATCCTTATGTTGCCCAGGCTTTTCTCAACGTTGAGGACAAAGTAAGAGAGATAGCGAATAAAAATACCGCATGATATTAAATTGAAAAGCCGCAAAAAATCAAGCTTTTTAAAGATTTATTCAGGGAGGTTTGACTATGTATATTGCAATGCACTGTTTAAACGCCAACAATGTTCCGCAGGATGAAATCTGTAAGTTTTATGGAGTCCACTATGATTCCATGTACAAATCCTGTGTAATATCCACGGATCACCAGCATCACGATTTTGTAATTCCTATGACAGATGCTGATTACAAGGATTTTTACCAGCAGTTTATCTCTGCACTTGCAGGTGAAGGCGGACAGATTATTGAAATTACCAAGGGTAACGTCTTTAGATGCAGGAAAAATGAGATTCGCCATGGTGAAAACCAGAAGTGTGAAGTAAGAAGAATCTGACAAGCGCCCATGCCGCAATAAACGGCATGGGTTTTTCAATTAATTTAGTTTACAAGCCAAAAGTCTGCACTTAAAATACTATAAGAGGGGAATAAGGTATGAAATGGAGGAGTTTTAATGCTGGAAAACATTTTACTGGGACAAAAGAGCCTCTTCGAAAATGGGGTGCAGACTGTCCTCAGGGGACAGGAAAACAGATACAGAAGGATTGTTATCCAGAACGGTAACCTTGTGACCAATGAAAGGTCTGAGGAAAGCGGTATCTGTGCGAGGGTTTACAAAAACGGAGCATATGGCTTTGCGTCTACTGCAGAGTATTCTAAGGACGCTGCGGCAAAGGTCATTAAGGCGGCAACTGAGAATGCCAAATATCTTGATAAGTTCAATTCAGAGAAGAAAAAAGCTTATTCTGCACTTTTAAGTGCTCAGATAGAATCTCCAAGACTGATAATCGATTATGAGCAGAAGGTACTTGTGGAAATGATCAAGGAAATCGATGCGCACATCGAAAAGACCTACAAGGATCTTCTTAGCAGAACAGTGGTCTACAGAGAAGATACTATGGAAAAGATCATAGTGACTTCTGATGCAGCAGACGGACATGTTGCATATCCCAGATGTACTGTCTATGTAATCCTGAATATGACTTCAAAGGATGGTCAGCCTGTCGAGCTTCATCAGGCTTTTGGCGGCTTTGGACATAAGGAAGACAACTTTAATGATCTTCAGGCTCTCTATGAGAAAATAGATGATCTTCATAAGCGTCTTAAAGACAAGGCAGAGGGCGTATACGCAACCGCCGGTGTGAAGACAGTAATCCTCCATCCTGATGTTGCAGGAATGATCGCTCATGAGGCAATAGGACATACAGTTGAGGCTGATCTTGTACAGGGCGGCTCTGTAGCCGGGCCCAACCTTGGAAAACAGGTGGCTTCTGAGCTTGTAAGCATCGTGGACTACGCAAGCACAGCATTTGGTGAGAGAGCACCTCTTCCTGTTTATATTGATGATGAAGGTGTAGAGGCTAAGGATGCAGTTCTTATTAAGGATGGTATTCTTACAGGATATATGCACGATAGAGAAAGTGCTGAGCTTTACGGTGCTGAGCCCTGCGGAAATGCAAGAGGCTACAATTTCTCAGATGAGCCTTTGATCAGAATGAGAAATACAGCGGTTCTTCCCGGAAAAGACAAGCTGGAAGATATGATCGCATCAGTTGATGACGGTTATTATCTCCTTAATACAAACAATGGACAGGCTGACCTTACAGGTGAGTTTATGTTTGGTATTACCGGTGGATATGAGATTAAAAACGGTAAGCTTGGCAGAGCTATTCTTGATACAACAGTTTCAGGAGTTGCTTTTGACATGCTTAAAACAGTTGAAATGGTATCTGACTCCGTAGTATGGAACACCGCAGGAACATGTGGCAAGAAGCAGCCCATGGCTGTTTCAATGGGTGGTCCAGCAATCAAATGTAAGATTTCAATCGGAGGTAGATAAATGGCTAATATACTTGAAATTTCAGAAGCAATAGCTGAATACATTAAGACTAAAGAAAACGTAAAAGCTGATTTTAGTGTCTCCGAGATGGAGCAGCATGAGATTACTATGAAGGATGGAAAGTTTACACTTTTCAGAACTCTTTTTGATAACAACATTGATATCAAGGTTATAAAGGATAATAAAAAGGGCACAACAAGTATCAACAATGTTACTGTTGAGGCTGCTAAGAAGGCTGTTGATGACGTTATCGCATCAGCTGAGGTTGGAAATCCTGATGAGAATTTTGATATCGCACCCGGACTTGATCATGAAACGTTCAAAATGGGTGTTCTTACTCCCGATATAGACAAGCTTATTGAGAGAACAAAAGAACTTGCTGATGATATCGCCGAAAAGCACAAGAATATCAAGCTCATGGAGATGTTCACTAAATATGTCCATGGTCGTGCTATTTTCACAAACACTAATGGCACAAGAGATGACAATGAATTTGGATTCTATGCAATAGCTATTGATTTTGCCGGAAATGATGGCGAGAATTCTACAGGTATTGCGGAATCTTACGTAGTACTTGATAATCTCGATGACAGATTCATTAACGCCGGAAGCATTGAGAAGGATCTTACAGATGCTGAGAATTCCTTAAATCCTCTCAGAATCAATGATAAGTTCGAAGGAGACTGCATTGTTACACCCGGATGTGCAGCTCAGCTTATTGGCGGTGTTTTGGCAAATGCTATTACTGATTATGTTCTTATCAACAATACAAGTACCTGGATTGGTAAGCTTGGAGAGCAGGTGGCTTCACCGCTTCTGACAGTGCGTTCCAATCCCTGGGATGAGAGAATCATCAATCACGAGACACACACCGGTGATGGCTTCAGATCAGAGAACTATGACATCATCGAGAAGGGCGTTTTAAAGAACTATGCAGCAAGCCTTTATGCTGCTAATAAGTGCGGCCTGGAGCATGCTCCCAATTCAAGCTTTGATCTGGTGGTGGATGCCGGCGATACTGCTTATGAGGACATGATTAAGAGTATTAAGAAGGGTCTTATTATTGGTTCACTTTCTGCAGGAGCACCGGGCGCTAACGGAGAGATATCCGGAGTAGCTAAGAACGCATTTTACGTTGAAGATGGCGAGATAAAGGGCGCTGTTATAGAAACTATGATCAGTGGAAATATCTTTGATATGCTTAAAAATATAAAGGCGATTTCCAAGGAACAGCTTTGCGATGGTCAGATGGTTATGCCAAATCTCCTAATTGGTAACGTAACAATTTCAGGAAATTAAAAAATAAATAAAATACCTTAATTTTCTATGAAGGCTGCCGAAAAACGGCAGCCTTTATTATTTTTTGTGGTATTCTGAGAATAACGTAATTTGTTCTAAATTCAGTTTTGGCAATCGGAAAGTGTGCAACAATGATTTTGGAAATGCTGACTTACTACTGGCCAAGATTTCTTCTGGCAGTGGGATTTGCATTATTAAATACGCTTATTCTGCTACGTATGGACTCTAATAAACTCAGGGCAGTCCTGCGCTTCATTATGCTGTTTATTGTATCGCCAATCATTATTTCCATGGTATACGAAAAGACATCTACATATATAAATGATAATGCCTTACACCCTATGCTGGTTAGTATTGGGCTTTCTGAAAATGCCATGACAGGAATCGGAGTTGATTTTTATATTTTTGCCGATGCTATTTCAGTAGTTTTACCAATAGTTGCATTTTCCAAAATCATAAAGGAAAGACTTTCAGTTGCAGCCACAGTTTACCTCATGTATGGACTTCTTGACAGACTGTGTATGGTTATGGCTGTTTCTACGTTTTCGTATTTTATTCTCTTGGCAATCATTGCTACAGCGGTCATCCTGTTTACAAGAAAAGATATGATGTATGTGGTCGAGAATTCGAGATTTATCGAGTGGCGTCCGGTTTTGTATTATCAGATGGGACTTTTCTTCCTGCTTGATGCCTTATACGCGACATATTATGTGTTCCCCGGAGTTGTAAATGGAGTTGTTGATGTAAAGAATCTGTGGATAGATTCCATTGCACTGGTTTCATTTTCGTTCTTTATTGGATTTGCGGAGTTGAATTTAAGGGCGACCCGTGAACAGATCCAGAAGATGGTCTACATGGAAGAACTCGATCAGAATGAGAGAGATATTATCCAGAAGTTTGCTGAGATTTCAGAGGCAAAGAGTGGCGAGACGGGCCAGCACGTAAGGAGAGTAGCTGAGTATTCAGCAGTGCTTGCCAAGGAGTGCGGCTTAAGTGACGATGAGGTAGAGCATATCAGAATCGCATCAATGATGCATGATGTCGGAAAACTACTTATTCCAAGAGAAATAATAGAAAAGCCCGGAGAACTGACCCTGGAAGAAAGAGAAATCATGAAGAACCATACCAATTATGGGCATGCGATACTTTCAAATTCCCATGGAGAAGTGATTTCAATGGCAAGACTTATAGCGTGTCAGCACCATGAGAGATGGGATGGCACAGGTTATCCTAACGGACTTAAAGAGGGAGACATTTCAGAATATGCACAGATAGTGTCTGTTGCGGATGTTTTCGATGCTCTTACAAGCAGAAGATCCTATAAAGAGGCATGGGATAATGAGAGTGCGAAGAAGGAAATTCTGGCGCAGAGAGGCACACAGTTCTCGCCCAAAGTAGTCGATGTTTTCATGGATAGTTTTAGCAAAATAGAAGAGATTCAGAGGACATATATTGACTAAATTTATTGTTTTTTTCAGACCGGATAAAAAGCTGAAAAAAAAGGTGAAAAAGTGTAATTTTACCCGTTGAAAAATGTAAAAGGTGGCGTACAATTATAATTCACAATATAATTGCGCGTCACTTTTTCACAAGTTTTTTTGATGGAGTTTCCCGGGGATAATGAAGCTTTTCAAGAAATAGTGCGCAGGGGAGTTAATTATGAAAAAGAAGGTGGGACTATGGAAGTTTCCCAGGACCAGACTAGAGTGGCTTTGGGACAACATGGAGGGCTATAGGGCGCTCTATGTTATCGTAATTATCGGCACAGTTGTTTACAACATGATGCAGCTTACCGTGCCGTATTTTTCATCTCAGATCGTGGACAGATTCCTGTCCGGTGCTGAGGCGAGGGAGTACTTTGCAGGTCATCAGAGCGAGTTTTACAGACTCGTGGGCATGATGATCGGCTTTACTGTGCTCAGATGCATCATCGTATATCTGGACTGCCTTGGATACGAGAAGGTATCTCAGGGAGTTCTGTTCAGAGTCAGAAATTTTCTCTATGACAAAATCCAGAGACAGGACATGAAGTTTTACAGCACCTACAGAACTGGTGACCTGATGACGAGAGTAACAGGTGACCTTGATGCCGTGCGCCACATGGTTGCGTGGGTAGTGAGAATGGTTGTGGAGGCGATCTCTCTTATCACTGCTACAGGCATCTATTTTGTGTACATGAACTGGAAAATGGCTATTTGTCTGCTTATTGTGGCGCCTTTTATTCTGGGGATTATCGTCAAGTTCAAGACTGAGGTTGCGCCTATGCACAGGCTTCTTCGTGAAAAGCTTGCAAACATGAATACCATTGCACAGGAAAACATCTCAGGAAACCGCGTGGTAAAGGCTTTTGCAAGAGAAGACTACGAGATAGAGAATTTCGATAAATGCAACACGGATTACAGGGATACTAACAAAAAGACAGCTTACACATGGCTTAAGTTTTTCCCGATAATTGAAACAATTGCAAATATGCTGCCGGTTATTCTGCTACTTGTGGGAGGCCTTTTCCTCATCGGCGGTCAGATGACAATGGGTGAATTTGTCGCATTTTCAGGACTTACATGGGCTATCGCAAACCCTATGAGACAGCTTGGAAACATCATGAACGAATTCCAGCGCTTCTCTGCTGCTTCAGTAAAGGTTATGGAGATTTACTACTCTGAGCCTGAGATCGTGGACAGCGAGGATGCTGTGGATATGCCTGAGAGATTTGAGGGAAGGATTGAGTTTAAGGACGTTTCTTTCCAGTATTCAGATGGAAAGCTCCCTGTTGTTAAGAACATCTCCTTTGAGGCAAAGCCCGGTCAGACAATAGCGATCATGGGTGAGACAGGCTGCGGAAAAACATCGCTTATACACCTGATTCCCAGATTCTACGAGCCGACAGGCGGAACTGTGCTTGTAGACGGCGTTGATGTTAAGAAGATAAAGCTTAATCAGCTTAGAAAGAACATTGGACTTGCTACACAGGACGTACTTTTGTACTCAGATACTATTGATGGAAATATCGCATACGGTGATCAGTATATTTCAAGGGATGAGGTAGTTAAATTTGCGAAATATTCGCAGGCTGCTGATTTCATCGCAAAGATGCCGGAGGGCTACGAGACGATCGTTGGTGAGAGAGGCGTTGGCTTATCAGGTGGTCAGAAGCAGAGAATTTCTCTTGCAAGAGCACTTGCTGTAAGACCGTCAATTCTAATTCTCGACGATACAACATCAGCTGTAGACCTTGAAACTGAGAAGGCAATCCAGGAAGCACTGAAGGAGCTTGATTTTAACTGCACAAAGATCATAATCGCCCAGAGAATATCCACAACCAAGGATGCGGATCAGATTTTGATCATGAAAAACGGCGAGATTACTGAGCGTGGAACACATGATGAGCTTGTAAAGAAGGGTGGATACTACGCTGAGCTTGTTAAGCTTCAGATGGGTGCATAAGACTTGATATGAGGATAGCAGGCGGAAGATGAGGATGCTGCCTGCGTTGGAGGACATATAGATGGCTAGAAATACCTACAAACAGGATGAATTACTGGAAGAGCCTTTTGATATAAAGCACATTCTTAGGGCTTCCGGATACATAAAAAAGCATGCAGTGAAAATGATCATAGCTCTGGTTATATCCGCAATTGGCGGTATTACAGGACTTGTGAGCCCTATTCTTTTCAGAAAGGCACTTGACGTTGCGATACCAAACGGCGACAGAAAGCTTCTCTTCGGGCTTGCTGCGGCTATGGCATTTTTCTATGTTCTGAGTATTTTATTTGCAACTATCAGATCATACCTGATGGTAAACGTGTCTCAGGATATTATTTACAACATAAGGAACGATATTTTCGAGCATCTGCAGGCTCTGCCTTTTCAGTACTATGATGACAGACCGCATGGAAAAATCCTTGTAAGGGTAGTTAACTATGTAAACTCAGTTTCAGATATGCTCAGTAACGGTCTTATTAACGTTATCCTTGAAATCCTGAACCTGATTTTTATAGTGGTTTTCATGCTCTACGTGGATGTAAAGCTCTCTCTTGTAGTACTTGCAGGTGTTCCTGTACTTATGTTTTTCATGTTCTGGATCAAAAATAAGCAGAGAATAGCATGGCAGAGGGTTTCTAATAAGAACTCCAACTTAAATGCATATCTGCAGGAGAATATAGTCGGTGCCAGAATCACTCAGATTTTTGCAAGAGAGGACGAAAACGCTGAGATTTTCAAGGAACTCTCCAATGATTGCAGAAAAACCTGGATGAGAGCTATTGAGTACAGTACGCTGGTATGGCCCGGAATTGACACGATTTCAGTATTTGTAAGCGCTGCAATTTATGTAACCGGTATTGTTATGTTTACACATGGTCATCAGACTCTTGGTACCATAATCGCTATTTCCAACTATGCATCAAGATTCTGGCAGCCCATCATGAACCTTGGAAATATCTTTAATAACTTTATCAACAACGTGGCTTATCTTGAGAGAATTTTTGAGACAATAGATGAGCCTGTTGGCGTTGCCGATGAACCCGGATGCACTCAGATGCCGGAAATGAAGGGGGAAGTTGAGTTTAAGAATGTCAGTTTTTCCTATGAAAAGGGCAAGGAAATCCTGCATGACGTATCATTTACTGTTAAACCGGGCGAGAGTATTGCCCTTGTTGGACCTACCGGTGCCGGAAAAAGTACGATTGTCAGCCTGATATCAAGGTTCTACAACGTAGACAGCGGACAGATCCTTATTGACGGGCATGACATCTCCAAGGTTTCCCTTAAGTCTCTTCGTGAGCAGATGGGAATCATGCTTCAGGATAGCTTTATTTTCTCCGGAACAATCGAGGATAATATCAGATACGGTAAGCTTGATGCAACTGAGGATGAGATTATAAAGGCGAGTAGGACAGTTTGTGCAGATGACTTTATTAAGAACATGTCCAATGGATATGGGACTGAGGTTAAGGAGAGAGGCGCACTGCTGTCGCAGGGTCAGAAGCAGCTTATTTCCTTTGCAAGAACTCTTTTATCAGATCCTGCAATACTGGTACTTGATGAGGCGACTTCAAGTATTGATGTTCAGACTGAGAAGGCTCTGCAGAAGGGCTTAAATGCGATGCTTGCAGGAAGGACAAGCTTTATCATTGCTCACAGACTCTCTACAATTACAGGCTGCGACAAGATTATGTACATAAATGATGGTGGTATCACTGAGTGCGGTTCGCACGAGGAGCTTATGGCTAAGAAGGGCGATTACTATCACCTGTATACCGCGCAGATTCAGGGTTTAAGCATGGCTTAATATTGGATTGAATACTGTTTAAATATGCGGTATCATTTATATAAATCATGGATTATTGGAAGTGTTTCTTCGTTGTTATTTTGTGGCAATGCTTTACGGACTCGTGAAAGGCGGTTTGTTATGAAGTTTCAGGAAGTAGCTGATAGCATTAAGGCAATGACCTGTATAGTCTCCGTTGAGAAGCTTGACGACGGTGGATATGGTGAAATTCGTCTTGTTACAGGTAATAAGATGTACATCGATTCCATAGAGCATCCTATGGATGGTATGGCTATGCTTCATGATAAATTCATTCCAAATTCCGTGTATACCGAGTATCTTCCGCGAGACCTAAATTTCGAGGATTATTGCTACAGAGCTGCAGTTGAGAAGAAGTGTCTGCATTCCTATGCGCACCCCGATCGCTTTGATTTCTGGTTTAACATGACCTTTATGCCCTTGTGGCCTGATGACGGGAATATCTGCTATTGCACCTACACCATGGAGGTCAACTTTGAGGCGGATACCGCCAGGATTTCCAATCTTTCAGGCGATATAGCGGCTGCTGTTCTTGAGAACTGTATCACGCTGCGTGGTGCAAGTGATTTCAGAAAGGCTATGGATGATGTCGTAAAATCCATCAGACTATTATGCAAGGCTGAGCGCTGCTGCGCCATGATCATGGACCACGAGAACAGAAAATGTGATCTTTTGGGATACGACTGCTCAGACGATGTCGACAGGAATGCCGTATCTGATGCTATACATGAAAGCTTCTATGGAATAGCTGAGACATGGGAGAATACTGTCATTTCCGGAAGCAACTGCCTTATAGCCAAAAATCCGCAGGATATGGAGGTTGTTAAGGAGCGCAATCCCGAATGGTATGCTTCTTTAAAGAGATCTAATGTTGAGACTATTGTTTTGTTCCCGTTAAGGAGCAGAACAGAGCTTCTTGGTTATATGTGGGCAGTAAATTTTGATCCCACAGAAACTCCAAAGATCAAAGAAGCGCTTGAAAGCACTACTTTTGTTCTTAGTTCTGAGATTGAAAACTATCTGCTTTTGGATAAACTCAAGGTTTTGAGTTCACGAGACATGCTCACCGGTGTTAATAACCGCAACGAGATGAACAGTATCGTTGATAAGTATGCAGGTGCTGACAAAGCTGTAAAGGGAGCTCTGGGTGTGATATTTGTGGATATAAACGGCCTGAAGAATATCAATGATGTAGAAGGCCATGAAGCAGGAGATATGCTGCTTAAAAGGGCGGCAAATGCTCTTTGTGAGGTATTTGACTGGAGAGATATTTACCGTGCCGGTGGCGATGAATTTGCGGTTATTCTTCCGAATGTTACAGATGAAAAACTGGCAAAGTTCTCAGAGGATATTAAGGTAGCGGCAGACAGATATGAAGGTGTTTCCTTTGCAGTCGGCCATTGCATGACTGATGAAAAGACCAATATTCATGATGCACTTCACATTGCGGATGAACGCATGTATGAAGACAAAAAGAAGTATTATGTTGCCCATCCCGACAAACTCAGAGGTGCAGCCAAAGATAAGTACAGGATTGGCAGTGTAAATAAATAGCCTGATTCGTAACAGGCATATAAGTATTACGGAAATACATAGACAGGAAGTTTTATGAGTAAAAAGGCAAATCAAAATAGGCGTGAAATGCTTACAAAGACGCCTATCCCCAAGCTGATACTGACAATGTCAGTACCAACTATAATTAGTATGCTGGTTACAGCAATTTATAACACAGCTGATACATTCTTCGTAGGAAAGATTTCTACACAGGCTACTGCCGCTGTAGGAATCGTTTTTACTGTTATGGCTCTTATTCAGGCCACAGGCTTTTTCTGTGGACATGGTTCAGGAAATTTCCTTTCACGAATGCTTGGTGCAGGAAAACACAAGGAAGCTGATGAAATGGCTTCCACAGGCTTTGCACTCGCAATAATAATAGGTGTTATTATTGCGATCGTAGGAAATATGTTTATTAAAGAGCTCTCCTATATGATAGGTGCGACAGACACAACCCTTGAGGATACTCAGAATTACATGAGAATTATCCTTCTTGGCGCGCCTTTTATGATAGGGCAGTTTGTAATTAACAATCAGCTCAGATTCCAGGGAAGTGCCATGTACGCCATGGTTGGTCTTATGTGTGGTGCTGTAATGAACATGGGACTTGATCCGCTTCTTATTTTCGTGTTCGGACTTGGTGTTAGAGGTGCAGCTATTGCAACAGTTGCGGGTCAGATCACAAGCTTTTTCGTGCTTCTTATGGGAAGTATGAGAGGCGAGAATATCAGGCTCAATATTAAAAATGTGCATATAAATGGTTACTATCTTAAGGAGATTATAAACGGTGGTGCGCCGTCTCTTTTCCGTCAGGGAATGGCTGCAATTGCAACACTTCTTTTGAACAAGGCAGCAGGTGGTCTTGGCGGAGATGCAGCAATTGCAGGAATGTCCATAACCACCCGCGTTATGATGATGATGATGTCAGCACTTATCGGCTTCGGTCAGGGTTACCAGCCGGTATGCTCCTTTAACTACGGAGCAGGCCTTACAAAGAGAGTGCGAGAGGGCTTTTTCTTCTGCGTTAAGTATGCTACGATTTTCCTTCTGATTGTTGGAAGCGTATGCTTTATCTTTGCACCCCAGGTTATTGGTATCTTCAGAGATGATGCTGACGTTATCGCAGTTGGAACTGTTGCCCTCAGATGTCAGGCTGCAACCCTTCCCCTCGCAGGCTGGATCGTAATTTCCAATATGATGCTCCAGTCCATCGGAAAGGGCGTGAAGGCATCCATTACATCATCAGCAAGAAACGGAATCTTCTTTATTCCTTTGATTCTTATTTTGCCCAGGGTCTTTGGCATCACCGGAGTTGAGATAACTCAGGCGTGTGCCGATGTGTTATCACTTCTTCTGACTGTACCTATGGCTGTTTCTGAGCTTGTGAAGTTTAAGGATGATAAGGGCCAGGAGGACCAGGAATAAGCGGAGGCTATTGCATACGGTGTTGGCGAAGAGCCAGGAATAAGCGAAGGCTATTGCATACGGTGTTGGCGAAGGGCCAGGAATAGTCGAATCTATTGCATACGGGGATAGGAGAAGGCATATAAAATGCTGGATAGGTTCTTGATTATATGCTTTATTATGGGGTGTGAAAGGGACAGGCATATAGGAATGCAAAAAGAAGTTGATTTATATGCCCGAGAATATTGTATGAGCATATAAGATTGAGATAAAAAGTGAAATTATATGCCAGTGCTAATGGGGCGTGGCATATAAGATAGAGGAAATATTTGGAATTATATGCTTTTGCATGATCGGCGGGCATATAAGAGAAAAAGTTACGTAGAATTTATAGGAGTGTTTAAGAATTATTAGGTTAGACAAGCATATAAAACTGAAAAAGAAGATGGATTTATTGGTAGGAGAAAAATGGCTGGGCATATAAAAACAGAGCGAAAAGATGAACATATATGCCATACTATAATTTAGTAAGAATTTGATTCAGAGAACTGAGTATTTTATGTAAAATTAATTCATTCTTTATAGAAATAAGATAGATTATAACTCCCTCACAGCGGTAGAATTTTCTTGTAGCATGCAAGATTATGTACTGCGAATGTGAGGGAGTTTTTGATATAAAACGATAAAACTCAAATAGTTTATTTTTAGAAAGCGAGGGGGATAAACATGAGTAAAAGAATTCAAGCGATAGTATTGACACTAATGATGGTAGCGACACTGTTTGTGCAGGGTAAGGCAGATGTTAAAGCTGCGAATGTACTGCCATTTACGAGTGCGTTAGATTATTCAAAGGCAGAGAACTGGCTCTATGACGGGGCTTATCCCGAGAATAGCGTTGATGTTTTCATGGTTGCACCGTCAGTTGACACCCAGAGTGAACAGAATTCAGCAATTACGCCCGGATATAAAAAAGCCTTCAGATATGCAATGAATCAGCAGCAGGCTCTGTATGCGTATACAGCAAGAATTTACGCTCCTTACTACAGACAGGCCGGGTTAAAGGTATATTCATGGGAAGATGCAGCAGCCAGGGAAAAGGTAATGCAGAATGCGTATAAGGATGTTTCTGCTGCATTTAAGTACTACTTAGAGCACAAGAACAATGGCAGACCGCTTATTCTTGCAGGTTTTTCACAGGGAGCAGATATGTGCTACAGATTGCTTGAAGAATATTATGGCGGAGATGGTGAGAGAGCAGTCAGCCTTAGAGAGAACCTTATCGCTGTATATGCTATTGGCTGGGTTATGACAGATGATATGATCACAAAATATCCGCAGATCGTACCCGCTAAGGGCGAGACAGATACCGGTGTTGTAGTCAGCTTTGAATGTGAAGATGGCAATGTAACAGACTCTATCATTGTATCAGCAGGCACCAAGGCTATTTCCATCAATCCTCTTAACTGGAAGACTGACAGCACAAAGGCTGACAAGAGCCTGAACAAGGGCACAGTTACTCAGGACAGTAAGACTGGCGCAATTACTTCTATGGAAGCAGGAAAATACGGCGCGTATATCGATCCCAACAGAGGAACACTTATTGTGACCGGTATAGATACAAATGAGTATCCTCCGGTACTTGATATATTTCCTACAGGAAGTCTTCACCTTTATGACAACTTCCTGTTCTTTGTAAACCTTCAGGACAATGTAAAGAAGCGTACAGAGAGCTTCTTGCAGAAAAAGCAGGCAGTGGAAGAAATAAAACCAGCTGCATAAGACTTATACAGCTGGCAACGTAAGAATTACTATGATATGGAGCGGATGTCTGGAGTCTATTTAAACTCACGCGCAAGAACACCGCAGGCATCGCCGATTTTTCCGCCCTGTAAGAGGAAAGCCTTCATGCTTCGCTGAAGTGAGGTGTCCTCGCTAAGGGATTCAAAATCAACATTATCAAGCTCTGCACCTGGAATTTTGAAGACCCATTCAAGGAAATCATTGGGTTCGGGATTTGACCCGGTGATGTCAAATGCAGCTTGGAAATGCAGAATATGAGAGCTTTCAGGCAACAATTTCTTAAGCTCCGGCGATAAGAGCCAGCTATCAAGAAGAAACTTTGAGACCTTCTTTTCGGGGAAATACTCTGAAAAGAAGGTTTTTGCCTTATCGACTGAATCATTGAGCTTTTCAGGTAAAAGGCTGGCATCGGACGGGATGTGAATGTCAGCGCAGCCGGGCTTTTCATCCACAAGCTCATACTCAAGCTCGCCAATACGGAAGAGCCTGGCATTTGCCTGTCTTGTGGTCCAGAAGTAGCGATCAAAGCCGTATTTTCCGTAGGATACGTAGTGTTCTTCGACAAACCTGGAAAAGGCGCCCATAGTCGATACAAAAATATCGTCGGGAATGCCCTTCCATGGACCGTTTTCCCTGCCGCTTAGCGCAGTCAGGATGTGGTCTGTGAGTTCTTTAATTCCGGGCATGGTGCCGGAGCCGGTTTCACTGCATAAGAGGATGTCATTAATCACCTCTTCCGGCATTTGAATTGCATTTAAAATCGATATTAAAGATATTTGTTGTCTATTTTCTGTATTCATATTCTTATGTTATGATAGCCATATGGATAAGTCAAACGTTGATTTTTTCTGGGCCTAAGGCTATTACAAGTTTTAATGGAAACTGCCTGAATGGAGGGTAAAAATGAGTATTACAAAGCTTAGGGAACTTGGAGTTATGATCGACTGCTCAAGAAATGCTGTTATAACACTTCCTGCGCTTAAATCATTCATTAAAATTGTCTCAGAGTTTGGCTATGACTATGTGGGGCTTTATACCGAGGATACGATTGAGGTGGAAAATGAGCCCTATTTTGGCTATCAGCGTGGACGACTCACAGCAGGTGAGATAAAGGAAGCCGATGCTTTTGCAAAGGAGCATGGAATGGAGCTTCGACCCTATATTCAGACACTTGCTCATATAAATCAGATAGTGGATTACGCTGATTATGCGGATATCATCGATGTGAATGATGTTTTACTCGCAAAAGAGCCCAAAACAGAGCAGCTTATTGACCATATCCTTGAGACCGTAGCTAAGGTTTACACATCAAAAATTGTTAATATCGGTATGGACGAAGCGCATATGGTTGGCCTTGGAAAATATCTTGAAAAGCATGGCTATGAAAACCGTGTGGATATCATCCTTGACCACCTGAACATGGTTGTTGGACTTTGCAAAAAGCACGGATTAAAGCCTCAGATGTGGAGCGACATGTTTTTCAGGCTTCTTAGCGGCGGAGAGTACGGAGCAGAGGATGAAGCTGCAGCGAAGGCGCTGACAGAGGAATTTAAAAAGAATGTGAAGATTCCGGAGGGGCTTGAGCTTGTTTACTGGGATTACTATAGCACTGACAAAGCGCACTACGAGAGCATTTTGTCCCAGCATAAGGCGCTTACTCCCGATATCTCCTTTGCCGGTGGAGCATGGAGATGGATGGGCTTTACGCCATATAACAGCTATAGCATCATGATTACTGAGGCAGCCATGGAGGCGTGCCTTTCACAGGATATTGACTCATGCGTGATGACCATGTGGGGAGATGACGGCACGGAATGCAGCATATATTCTGTGCTTCCGGTGCTTTTGGCCGCTGCAAAGAAGGGCGGAAAGCTCCCTGATGGGAAAGCTGCTGATGAGCTATTCAAGGAAGTTACTGGCTATACAGTGGAAGAATTCATGCTCCTTGATATAGCTAATCCAGGATGTGAGGGTGAAAAGAAGAATAATCTTTCAAAGATACTTCTTTTCAATGACCCTTTACTTGGTGTATTTGACAGCCTGGTGCCCGAAAATGCTGCTGATTATTATGAAAAAGCGGCTGAGAAGCTTAAGGCTGTTACCTCAAATCAGGAGAGAACTTTTGATGCCGTATTTAAGACCCAGGAGGCGCTTTGCCGCGTGCTTTCTCACAAAGCAGACCTTGGAATAAAGCTAAGAAAAGCATATCAGTCCAGGGATTTTGATATGCTTAGGTACATAAAAGAATATGATATCCCTGTGCTAATCGTGCTTTTGGATAAATTTTATGATGAGTTCAAGCTCCAGTGGAAAAAGGAGGCAAAAACCTACGGATTCGAGGTTCAGACCATTAGAATCGGAGGCCTTAAGCAGAGACTTGTTGATATAGAAGATCTGCTTGAGGACTACCTCATTACACCGGGCCTAAAGATTGAAGAACTTGAGGCAGAGGCACTTCCTGTTGGTTACTGGCTGCATGGTGTTTCAATTGATGAGCCTGAGTACAACAGATACGAGAAATTCGTCACAACATCAAGACTTACATGGTAAAACGGGGTAAAACTTGTAGATTCGAGGTTATAGGATGAGCCTATAACCAGCCATAGAAAAGGAGTATTTCCAAATAACACAAATCCTATTGACTAAGTAGGAAATGACATTGTATCATCATACCATCAAATAACAAAGGAGATAAATGGTATGAGCAAATACAAGTTTGAAACACTTCAGTTACATGTAGGACAGGAGCAGCCGGATCCGGCAACAGATGCAAGAGCAGTTCCGATTTATCAGACTACATCATACGTTTTCAGAAACTCACAGCATGCGGCAGACAGATTTGGACTTGCTGATGCCGGAAATATATACGGAAGACTTACAAATACAACTCAGGATGTATTTGAGAAGAGAATAGCAGCCCTGGAAGGCGGAAGTGCAGCCCTGGCAGTTGCATCCGGTGCTGCAGCCATCACATATACAATCGAGGCACTTGCAGCCAACGGCGGACACATCGTTGCTCAGAAGACCATCTA
>JAEEGL013717981.1_pt1 | contig 17334 bp, 14 predicted proteins | sample 9134231 | NCBI WGS metagenome assembly JAEEGL01 (sample SAMN16246548, study PRJNA631951) | gut metagenome | biome: gut microbiome; feature: rumen; material: fiber-attached | host: Bos | place: Iran: Karaj | collected 2018-10
TCACTCTTGAGCGAGTCGCCGGAGATGATGGGGATGAGTTGAACGCCAAGGATTTCAAACTTGAAGTTCAGAGCCTCAATGATCCGGACTGCTACTGGCTTGATTCCGGTGAGTTTAATATCAACATCGTCGCAAACAATAAAGAAATAGCCGAATAAGATGAAAACGATTATAGATAAACAGCTTCAGGCTATTGAGAAAGCATTACGTTGGTCTTCTAACGTTCCCGAGGCCGAACAACTTCAGTTCCGTCAGGACTTGATTAACATTCGTCGTGAACTGAATAAAGTTAGATATGCAGTAGAAGAACATTGCTCAACAGCTGCCTTTGGTGAAAGTCAAATGGGCAAGTCCTATCTGATTAGCGCCATGCTGTCGAAGCCAGGTGAAGCATTCTGTGTGACAGATTCTTCGACTGGGACCAAGTATAATTTCATCAACGAGATTAATCCCAGTGCACCTGGCTCTACCGTTGAAGCCACCGGCTTGGTGACGCGCTTCACTGCCAATAACGATGATACCAGCATTCCTCAGGGATATTTGAAGATTCGTCTTCTCACTGTAGTTGATTTAATTCTTATTCTCAGCGAGGCTTATTATACGCAAATCGTGGATTACGATAATAGCAAGATTTTGCGTACTTCTGACATTAATGAGCGTTTGGCTGGTCTCCAACTGGGAGAGTTCCAGGAAAAGACTCTTCTTTCTGAGGATGACATTCTCGATATCGAAGAGTACATGCGCTCGCTTCTGATGTACAACAGGGCCATCCTCAATATTGTTGATTCAGATTTCTTCTCATTCTTGTTGAAGAATGTTCGGAAGATGACTGAAGAACAGATTCTCAGTACTGTTAACTTCCTGTGGGATAACAATGCTGATATTAGCCGTCTTTTCCGCGATTTGGTGAATGCTTACCGTGAGATTGACTTCTCAGAGAACATCTATGTTCCTTTCAAGTCTGTACTGCGTAAACACGGCACCATGTTGGATGTTGCTCGTCTCAACGAGATGTATTGCAAACCGGAGAATGAGCCTTCTGAATACATTCCAATGACGGATGTCCGCACTGCCGGTGGTCGCAATTTGCAAACAAAGAAATCATTCCTTAGCGCTCTTTCAGCTGAATTGTATTTTGTCCTTCCTTCCAATGTCGTGGAAGAGCATCCTTTCCTGAAGGACATGGATATACTTGATTTCCCTGGGGCTCGTAGACCAGAAAAGATCAAAGCGGCCAGCCTCTCTGAAGGGAATAACCTACCTACAGCGTTCCGCCGTGGCAAGGTATCATATCTCTTCAATAAGTATTCTGCCGCAAAGCGTATTAACTCATTAATGTTCTGCCACAACAACAATCAGTCTGCGGAAAGTACGATGAGTTACATCCTTAATACCTGGGTAAACAAGAATCTTGGTGCCACTCCTGAGGATCGCGAGGCTATTATTAGGAAATCTAAAGTATCCCCTCTATTCATCATCAGCACTTGGTTCAATAAGGACTTAGTGTATCATGATGAAGTTAGAGGGCGTGCCGACCTTGATGAACGCTGGAGAAGACGTTTTAATACTGTCCTGGAAGGAGAAGTCCTCAAATCTCTTTCTGATGAAGGTAATGATCATTGGTTTAATAATTGGACATCCAAGCCGTACTTTGATAATCTCTACATGTTGAGGGATTTTAAGTTCTCGAAGGAGTTTTATTCTGGTTATCATCCCGGACCGGATAATAAATCTCCGGAACTTGCACCTATCACGCCTCCGGCGTATCCGGATTTCATGCTAGACCTAAAGAAGTCTTTCTGTACAGACGAGTTTGTCAAAAAGCATTTTGATGATCCTGAAGAGGCGTGGGATGCTGCTGCAACCATTAACAAGGACGGTACTCTACGGATAATTGATGGTCTCAACACCATCGCCCCTAATCTAAATGAAGCCAGGGAGACAAAATTCTCCGCAGATATTAAAGCGCTGATTGCGAAACTGAAGGCTTTACTTGAGAACTATTATCACACAAGTGATATTGCAGAAGAGGTCCGTAAAGCTAAAAAGCAAGCTCGAAGGGCCAACATGCAGATTGATGCTCAAATTGGACAAGATCCTTTCTTCTTTGGAACTTTCATTGATGCAATGATGCTTGATGAGTCGAAAGTTCGTGAGCTTGTCCATGGAATGTTGGTCAATTACAAAGCCCAGCCCAAGATGTCGGGTAAGGAGTCACAGATTTTTATGTCTGCCGGATTGAGTTCAGAGAATAGTAGGAAGCAGAACGAAGAACTATTGATGGACTACACCGCCGCAGACACGCTGGAGGAGTGCCAGCAGATTCTCGAAGATATGGGGGTCGATATGGCGCGTTTACTTGCTACAAAACAGATGCAGGTCGGTGTCGCTGAGAGTGTTGTAAACGCCGTGGAAGCATTCTGGTTTGATGAGACCTTGTCGCACTATGCCGTCTCCTTGATTAAGGATAAAGTTGATTCTATTTCCGGCATCGTTTCGACTCTCTATCGCCTCTATAAGCAACTGAATGTCAAGGCGGATTGGATCATTAAAGTTGACGAATACATCCAAAATTATGGGACTGAAGGTGCTGTAGAGGTTGTTTCGGATTATCTCTCTATGATGTTCAACCGCTTATCTACTTCTTTCGGCTACGATTATTTCGATGCTGCCAAGCGTAAATCCATAGCAGAGAAAAACCAGCAATTCCGTCTTCAGCTTAGCGAGGCTTTGCTTGAAGACAGCGATGCGGGTGCTTCCATCGACCTAATTGCTGATTTGGATAAACAGAAGTCTATTCTTCAGCATGCTGCCTTTAAATCTGAGGACAAAGAGTTCCTTGGCCGCTTCCCTCAGTATAGCAGCGTCTGGCAGTGGGAAGAAAGAATGAAAGTAGGTTATGCATATTCTTGTGAATTACCAGACTTTGACCCGATAGCCAACGAAGAGTTGGGAAATATCTTGAATGAAATAAAATAATTAGAAATGAGCACTGTAAAGGGGAAAAATAAACTCTGTTCGACTCCAGCCAGCGGTATCTCTGTGGAGAATATTGGCGGTATCCCTTTCTATGACAGATATGTAGAGTTTGACCACCTGCTCCAAAAGTATGTGGTGGATCGCAGGTATAAGGATTCATTTGCAGAGCCGCTATTTAATGGCGCCGGCGGTACTATTGACTGGTATGTACCTTCTCAGTATTCCGGTATTCCTCGCTTGGAAGACCTTAAAGGTACTACCGAATACGACGATGCCGTTCGTCAAAAAGACGCTTGCATACAATATCTTAAGAGGCAAATGCTGGATATGCCAGACCACGATCGCCAGTATTTTGATTGTCTAATAAAGTATGCCAATTCAGATATCAGTGATTATACCACTTTCTACAGCAATGGGCATGTGGTTTTTGGTGTTTGGGGGCTTCATTTGAATGGAATGAAGGACATTTCAATGGCTATCCGTACCGACATTGATGATAGTAGAGTATACACTGTGTCATACCAAATGAATGGAAAGGGAGTGTTTACAGGCGTTGATCCCGTGATTAAACGCAAGCATGGCCATGTCCTTAACGGGCCTCGGGATATTCCTAACGTCGTGCCGGATGAGGGTTTTGAGCTCTCGTCCTGGGAACCCGATGCTCCTCATAATAAGGTTGTTGAATCTGATCTGACATTCACAGCTGTCTGTTCTGAAAAAGTGACTCCAGTGGAACCTGCTCCAGAGGTTGAGCCAGTTGTAGCTCCTGTTACTGAAGAAACGCTGCCCGAAACGCCTACTTTTAGCAACGTCAAATTTGACCCTGCAAATAATGGAAAGCTTAAGGGACCAAGCGCGTTAATGGTACAAAATGGCAAGACCCTAGATCCTGCTTCCATTCCGCACGTAAAGCCAAAGCGTGGTTTTGATTTTATTGGTTGGGATAAGGATACTACAGAACCTATCCATCAAGACACGGTGTTTAAGGCTCAGTATCAAAAACAAGAAGGAAGAGGAGGGTTATTCAGCGGAGGTGTCGGTTCTGGAGGTGGTTTCTTTGGTATGGGAAGTGGCTGTCTGAATTGGCTAATTAGGCTATTAATAGGGCTTCTGGTTTTATTCCTTCTGTCTTTGTTGATAAGGATGTGTAGTAGTGGCGGACTATTGAATACTACACCAACCTATTCAGAAGAAGAAGTTGTTACCACTGAAGAAGTTATTACAAGTGAAGATGTTGGCACAACCCAATCTAGTCATCAGCTTCCGCCGCCCGTTATTGAAGGCGAGTTAGAAAAAGAGAAGGTTACAACAGAAACAGAGATAGACTATGCCGCAGTTAGAGCTTTGATACAGGAGTATCAAGATCGTATTAATGAATTGGCTAAGATGCTTCCAGAAAATGGCACAAAGTGATGGAGAAGTCTAAATTCAATTTCGCTTGGGTTATCGCTATTATAGCACTAATAGCGTTTTCATACATAAGCTTCATGGGGCTAGTTTATTGCCAGTTTTTTGGTGTCAGTATTTGTGTCCTGATTACTCTGGTTTTAGATGCATTGATTGTCATTTGTGTGCGGATTATGTGCAGAGCTAAACACACAAGGTGGCTACGTCTGGGTTTGTTAGGACAGTTCGTGTTTGGCTTGTTAGTGCTGGTGCTTTTGCTAAGTACATCAGTAATGTTCGCACATTTTACACGCATTGTCAATCAGCGGGAGTCAATCCAGAATACATATGCGGCAGCTGTTGAAGATGCCCAGAAAATGGGAGAGAAATATGATGCGTATGTAAAGGAAAGATGCACATCATACTCTACGGCACTTAGGGTACTTCCAGCTTCTTCTGCTGATTATAAATCTTTGTTCAGTAATAGCTTATCTTTGGGCTTTACTAAAGATGCCGTTATCGCAAAGTGTGTAGATAACCTTCGCAATCTTTTAAAAGGGAGCAATGGAAGTAGTGATATAATGAGCAAAAGAAGCCAGTGGCTAGAGAATGTTTCTGCGAGTGTGTGGAATCTTAGTCTCCCTTCAAATATACGGGATATTACCCAATCAGTTAATAAGTGGATCGACAACTATAAAGAACTAAGTAGCAAAAGATACACCGGTGAAGTAGAAGTCCTCACATTTGAAGATTCCTCTTTTAATAGGAATGTAAGCAGTCTTCAAGAGTTGTGTACGAAGATTAGCGGACCTTCAATCCTTTCAATTATCCTTGCCCTGATTTGTTATTGCCTCATTCTCCTTCCTTGGATTATTACACCAAAGAACATCGCTTCTGTAGGTGGAGAGTTTGGTGATGTGGTAGAAATGCCAGATGAAGACGAATAAACTATGGACCAGAAAGAAAAGATACTAACTCGTTGTAACTCAATACCAATTGCGAGTCTTGTCAATTATCTGAATGACGGAATCGTCACTCTCGGAGAGTTGAGAGATGCAGGTCTTACTCAGGAAATTGAGGAAGCAGTTCAGAAGCACATAGCGGCTAACGAGGCGCTGATGTGGCGAAATGCAGCTCGCAAAGACACGCCAGAGGCTTATCTAGAATTCCTTCGTATTTTCCCTGAAGGTATGTACTCTGACCAATGTCGTCAACAATTGTCCGACAAAGAGGATTCTTGGTGGCAGGATATCAGTCTCGCTCCAACGGAAGAATCAATTCACGGGTATTTGGAAGTTTTCCCTATAGGCAAATATGTGGGTATGGCCAGGATGCTTTTGGAGGATATGCCTTGGCTAGAAACCTGTAAGATAAACACAGAAGCTGCTTATTTAAAGTACCGTGAAGAGAATCCAGGTAAGCACCAAGATGAGATAAAGACTATCTTGAACACCTTTCGTGATGAGCAAGATTGGGTGAAAGCACAGAACCTCAACACGACGGAGGCATATAAAGATTATCTCAAGGCTCACCGTTTCGGAAAACATTCTACAGCCGCTCAGGAGATAATTGATAGTCGCAGTCTTCACGACAATATCATTAACGGACTTCGAAAAAATAAGAATGCCTTTAGTGCTGAAGAGATACAGAGATATGTTGGCGATAAGACTGTGACGGAAAGTGAAATCGCAGATATCCTGGGTGCTGAATGGGTCGAAAGAATTATGGCTTACTTCCGTCCTAATGATCTGCCGATATATGATTATCAGCAAGAATTGGTGAAAGGGCGTACAGAGGTCTATTTCTGGGGCACTCCTGCATCCGGTAAGACTTGTACATTGGGTGCTGTCTTTAGCCGTGCTTATTCTCGTGGGGTTCTCCAGCCTAAAGGGGGTGCCGTGGACTATCTTGACGCCTTGAAAAATATTTTTAAGAAAAACGGCGTTAGTAAACTACCGAACAGTACTTCAAACACTTGCATCTATGACATGCAAGTCGATATCATTGATGAAAAAAGGCGTAAGCACCCTGTGGTAATGATAGACCTCGCAGGAGAAATTTTCAAATGCATCTACTATGATAGTTTGGGACGTCTCAATGAAGACGATGAACGTAAGAAGATACTGGATACCACCTTTTCATACCTGACCAATAAGAAGAATAAGAAAATCATGTTCTTCGTTGTTGAGTATGATGGCCACGACAGGGTATGGAACGACAATACTAATCTAACAATGAGCGACTATCTGGATCGATGCGCTCATTACCTGGATGATAAGAAGATTATCAGTTCCTCTGTAAACGGAGTCTATGTTCTGGTAACGAAGGCCGACATGATTGATTGTGAGTACAAAGACCAGGGAGCCAAAGCGAAAGAGTATGTGGAGGAGCATTTCAAGGGCTTCTGGGAGACTCTTAAGGATATCTGCAGCCATTCTGGCGTAAAGGACTTAAAGATTATTCCATTCTCCATAGGAAACGTTGTCGCTAAACAGCTTTGCGAGTTTAATGGCAAATATGCAAAACTGGTATTAGACCGTATTGCAGAAAAGAGTGATAGCACGGGTAATACTTTTTTGGACTTTTTAAAGGGTTAAGGATATGGCTCTTATTGATAGAATCAAGGTCGACCTCTATGGTCAGTATAACAACAATACTGAACACGCTTATTCATATCCTGATAGGATTACGAATCAATATAGCTTCACTGAGGCAACTCAATGGGCTGCTGCTATTACAGACCCCAGGGCTCTGTTTCAATCCGTTTGCAAATCTGGCCCTTGCTACATGATTCATCGCCATAGGAATGGTTATTATTACTCTTATGTGGAGCGCAATGCTAATGATTCGCGTGGCGGTCTGGAAATGATAACCATTTTTGTTCCTAACGGGGTCATGGCAACAGGTTATACTGTTCTTGCTGCCCTCAAGGATTTGAGAACAATTCTTATTGGCGGAAGACGATATGATGACACTCTTGTGCAGAATTGCATTTCGAGAATAACAGAGAGTAAATCAAAAGAACTATTTCATCCCAAAAAACAGCAGAATCCTACTGGGCAACCTGTTGCTGCATTCAGGTCTTATAAGGATGAATCCGAGTTATCAGAATTGTTTACTTTCTTGAAGCAGGAAGAATACGCTAATATTGACAAACTCCTCTTGGTTAGGGATAGTGATGTTAAAGAGGGCTCTTCCATGCAGCGTATTTCTCAGCCAATCAAGAGAATCTTTACGGTAGTCTCTTCAACAAACGTCCGGTCTAATAAGTCAGAGGTCGCTGTAGGCGAATCATTTCATATTACCTATACCAAAGATGATTGCGACCCTATGGGATTGAATGTTAAGCTTGAGCCGGTATCGTCGAAGTATTTTAGGATTGATGGGAATGAGGTAATTCTCTTTGGCCCAGAACAATTGAAAATCACCTTTAACAAAAGGCTATTGTTTGATGTTGATTCTGCGGATATGCAGCATCGAAAGATTGAAAAGATTGAAGCTATATTTGACGGCCGCGTATGCAATAAGTTGGAAAACGGGAGATTGTATGCTCTGGTCCCGGAAGATTCTATCTATGAAGGTAGCAGCGCTATCCTTCAGGTGTCGGCATATCAACACGAACCCAAACAGATATCAGTGCCTTTATCTAGTATCAAGAATAATACCATTGTCCGAGTTGTTCTTACTCCAAAATCTGTAACGGTCCCTATTGCTTTTTGCTTCAAAGATCCAGATGAAGAACGTGGGGACGATGCTTACCTTCCTTCGTTTGATCTGCCCCTCAATGAAACAGATCCTTTGTTGAGTAAACTTGAGTACGAACATAGATTCTATGGCTACCCGGCTTTCCAAATTGGGAATGGGCAGTATTGTGTAGAGATCCCTCGTGGACGTAGGAATAAACGTGGGAAGAAGTCTGGAGGTAAGTTCCCCACGTGGCTCAAGGTTGTCCTTTTATCACTGGGGGCTTTCATACTTGCTGCGGCTCTCTTCCTGGGTGGCTATATTCTCCGGCACTATGAGATTCTTGAGTTACCGGGTTTACCTCTCAAAACACAGCCACGTCAGGAGCAAGTTGATAATCCCGCTCCTTCACAGCGTGATCCCAGCACGCAGGTCGATACAACATTACGTGTTCAGGCGACATCAGATAATACAGACGAATAATGGAAAAGAAAAACATACTTAAAATTCTTTTGGTCTCGCTCGCAGTAATAGGCCTCTTTTACCTTATAGTTGATCAGTTTAACAAAGTTGGGACAGCTGAAGGCAAATTTGATTACTATGATCTTTCTGCGGAAATCGGGGCTGGTGCAGATAGTCTTTCAACAAGTTGGATTAATTCCTCGTATGATGGTTTTCGTGCCATACTGTCTGATATTAATATCGCCAAGGGTATGCAGGGGATAACTGGAGATGAGTCTGCAGAATTAACCAGTAAAACAGATAACCTTTTCAAAACTGCGGCAAATTCGTATTTCCGTCATAGTAGTTGGTCCGATTCTGAACTAAGCCATATCAAACACATTGCAACTTATCTGCGTAATAATGGTATTGTTAATATAGTCGATGGCTACTATGGAGCCCAAAACTTGATAGCGTCCAGTAAATCCTGCACGACAACATCGGCTGTCGACAATTGCATTGCTAAAGCCGAAACTTATAATAAGGCGCCATGGACTAATTGTTTAGCAATTAAAGAAGGATTGGCACAAGTAAGGAATAATGCGATGGAATCATATATTAATCGAGGATTGGTTCCGATATGTAACCGATTAACTAATTATAAGGCCAATTACACATATTTTGATGACTTTGATAGTGATTATCAAAAAGTTAAGAATGGGAAAGCATATCTCGATAAGAATTCGTATTCAAATGCATCCTTTAATTCAAAATATGGTTCAATACAATATAATGAAGCAGCCAATGTTTTAGAACCAAGATTCTAAGTATGAAAAGAGTCGCGTTTTTATTGTTTCTGTCTATTTCTTTTCTATCGACCTCATATTTGGCGTCGGCGGAGTGTTTCACTGAGCCTGTCTTGTTCTCTTTGATGCAAAACGTTACTTCGGCAATTCGTCAAGCCCAAGCGCGTTATGATAGCGGAAATGTAACAGGTGCTGCTGAACTTGCCCGAAAAATATTAGCCAAGTATCCGGATAATGTGGATGCAAAAGCGATTCTCGTTAAGTGTATTGCGACCGAGAAAGAGGATTATGAAAAAGCGGTCGAGAGTATGTCTGTTTCTCAGCTCTTGGATTTTCAGAAGAAGTACCCAAACTCTGATTTTAGCTCAGATGTAGAAAAAAGGATAAATGATCTTCCCCTGTGGCTGAATGCAAAAAATCAAAACACGGTTGCATCATATAAGCACTATTTATCAGAATCTACGCATCAGTTATATAAACGAGAAGCAGTCGATTCAATCGATGAGCTTACGGTAAAACAAGCATACGATGCTGCTGTAGCTACAAATACAATTAAAGCTTTTGAGCAGTTTCGCAGCGCCTATCCTGGAAGTCGATACGATAAACAGGCATCAAATAAGATAGCTCGTTTAATGGCAGATAAGTTTAATTCAAAGTCTACATATGACGACAAATATAAAGCCTTAGCATATGCAACAAACGAAATGACTAGGGACTATGTAAAAAACAAGTATAATAAAGCGACATCTGGGCGAGGAAGTTCGACTTCAACTTCAAGTACTGGTTCTAGTTATTCATCTAGTTACAATTCTGGTTACAATTCAAGCAGTTCTTATGGAACTGGAACATATTCTAAGTCACGAGGCTCGTACAATAGTTATGCATATTCGGAGAAAATCTGTAGCTTCGGCGTTATTTTTCAGATAGACTTTGGACCGACCACTTTTCAATCAGGCTCTACTACTTATCACTTAGACCCTAACACATTCGGGATAGGAGGACTTGTGCGTTTTGGCGATCAAAATAACACCTTTAATTTTATTACGGGTTTAAAGCTGCTTTATACCGGCCTTGAGATTTCCTCTTATTACGACACAGATTATGAGAATAGTACTGATGTCGTTTTGCCTCTTGAGCTCAATTGGAATTGTGTCTCAAGCGCTGATATAGGGATGTATTTTGGTTTTGGCTATCATCTTGGCTTTACTCCCTTACAGGCTATAAAGTTATCATGGGGACTTGCTTGGACTCATGGTGACTTTAGTATTTATTATATGAAGTACTTCTTGGGCCCTTTTTATACCAATGGAGATTATGCGCCGTATTGTGGAATAGGTTATACATATTATTTCTAGAGGATTTAACCATGAACAAAAATACTAAGGATATTATTAAAGGAATTGTAACCTCTTCAATAGCTGCAATTGCCGCATCCCATGGTTCCAATGCGGTCCCATCCTATTCTTTTAATAACCACTCTGAACACTCATTGAAAGAAGAAGGTGGTGCTTTAAAGAAGGATCTTAGCTATAAACTCTTGCTTAATATGAGATCTGATAGTGACTATTATCTTTCGGGTCATAGAAGCCATAGCTCTCATCGAAGTCACAGTTCACATCGATCTGGTTCATCTCATTATTCGTCTTCCCATACGTCTCACTATTCTTCTAGTAGTACATCAAAATCATCGGGGTATTCGGGCTCATCAAATCATTCTACAACGTCTGGAACAACATCGGGTTTATACTCTACTGCTAAATCTCCATATTCTTATTCGTTAGGAGAGAGAACTATATCTAAGAGTGTTTATGGGTCTGACGTTAAGTCTGCTGCCGATTATCTTGTAAAATTAGGTTACCTTAAATCATATCAGATTAGTAATAATTCAAGTGGATATGTTGTATGTAATGATGTCCTGGTCGAGGCAATAAAAGCGTATGAAAAGGATAAAGGTTTGACAGTTGACGGACAAATCACGAAATCTACCGCTTCTTCATTGGTGTCAGATGCATCTTCATATCGTAAGCTAGGAGATCGTTTCCTTGTGTTAGGTATGTCTGGGAGCGATGTTGCGGAAATGAAGAACTGCCTCATTGATAAAGGCTATATTGAAGGGGCGCCATGCGGGCGTTTTGATAGTGTTTATTTCAGTTCTGAACTTCTTGACAAGTTGAAACTTTTCTTAGATGATATTGGTTTGGAATGGGAAGGCAGAGTGGATGCTGATATGGTTCGATTCCTAAAAAAGAAGTACGATGACTAGTATTTGCCAGAACGATAGTGGTGACATTGTATTGACGGTGGATACATCTATCTATGATAACTGGGTTATAGATAAAGTGTTGTATTGGCTTAGCAAAGACTATATCATTACTCGTATAAGTGACGAAAATAACCATTCTCAAATGGTTTCATTGTCGTTGAAAGCTGACCACGAACAGGTTGATTTCGATACCATAAAAGAGCGACTTAGCAACGATTTCATCGATTATAAGAATCGTCAAACAATCGCCCGTGAAACCGCAAATATCCGGGATCTTTTATTCGCAAAGGCCTTTGCGAATAGTGACGACTTTGTAGAATTTACGTTCCAGGATTAAGATGTACTATTTGCTGCCATTTCATTTCCAACCTTTAGGAGGGAAGGAGATTCTCACCAATGACCTCGGTGACTATCTAGTTCTACCTCGTGGAAGTGTGCAGCGCATAGTAAATCGCGAGATTTCCCCGGAGGAAGACTTATACAAAGACTTGCTGGCATCTTTCTTTATCAGCGAGACCCCTGTCCCACATCTACTGGATAACATGGCCACCAGGCTGGCCACCAGAAAGAGTTTCCTGGATGGGTTTACTGCTCTTCATGTTTTTGTCATGACGCTTCGTTGCAATCAGAATTGCATTTATTGTCAGGCGTCAAGCCGAGATAGCAGCCTCAAGGGGTGTGATATGAAGGAGGCCGACTTAATGACCGCTGTTGACTTGATGTTTAGATCTCCGGCAAAACATTTGACGATGGAGTTTCAAGGTGGCGAGCCAACGCTTGTTAGCGACCTGATTCAGAAAGGCATCTTGTATGCTGAGCAGAAGAATCAGGCAGAGCACCGCCAAATGACTTACGTTATATGCTCAAACAGCGTCAATGTAAGTGATGAGTTTCTGGATTTCTGCAAGCAGTATAACGTAGTCTTTTCCACTTCTTTGGACGGTCCGGAATACCTTCACAACCATAACAGGGGTAAGACAGACAGTTATAAAAAAGTAATTGCTGGTATTGCTAAGGTTCGTGCTGCTTTAGGTGTCGATAAGGTGTCGGCTCTTATGACCACCTCTGAAGACTCTCTTCGTTATCCGCGTGAGATTATTGATGCCTATCGTGATAATGGTTTCCATAGCGTTTTCCTTCGAGCTTTGAATCCTTATGGATTGGCTCGTGATAACAATGACTGGCCGGCATACTTTGATGCTTTTGTGGAGTTCTATAAGCAGGCATTGGAATACATCCTCGAGTTGAATAAGCAGGGAGAGGGCTTTGTGGAAGAATTTACAGCCCTTATTCTTCGGAAGATACTGACCCCTTTCCCTATCGGTTTTGTTGACTTACAGACTCCCGCTGGTATCATTAATGGCGTCATTGTTTATAACTATGACGGCTATGTCTATGCATCGGATGAGTCGAGAATGCTTGCTGAGAATGGAGATTTCACATTCCGTCTTGGAAAGATAAGCGACAAGTATGAGGACCTTTTCTATGGTCGTAAGGCACAGGAACTCTCGAGGATATGGGCAACTGAGTGTATCGCTGGTTGTTCTGAGTGTGCCTATCAGAGTATTTGTGGAGCAGATCCAGTCAGAAATTACTCAACCCAAGGGGATGCCTATGGGTATAGGCCAGATTCGACAATATGCCGGAAGAATAAAGCAATTATTGAGTACATATTCAAATTGCTCGATGAACGAACAGAAGAAGTCCTTCCTATTTTCATGAATTGGATTAGCAGCACAAGGTAATGAGGGATTCATTCGACATACATTCCAACGATAACGCATTGTTTACCACTGCAATGTGTTCTAATCGTTGTCTGATGTGCTGCCAGCCACCATCTGAAAAGAACGATATTGACACTCTTTGGGACAAGAATATCAAACTCATTGATACTGCTCCCAAAGATCTTCCTTCTATTGGAGTAACAGGTGGAGAACCGACACTTCTTGGTAACCGCTTCTTCGAGTTAATACACCATATCCGCGAAACGCTTCCAGAGACAGAGATTCATATCCTGTCTAACGGTCGTGCATTCGTAAATAAGTATTTCACCAGCCAGTTGGGTGAAATTGGCCCTGAAAAGATTCTCTTGGGGATTCCGCTTCATTCCGACAATCAGTTTGACCATGACCTTATTGCTGGAGCAAAGGGAGCCTACACGGAAACGCTCCTGGGCTTGTATAACCTGGCTCGATGGTCGTTCGATATTGAACTGAGGGTTGTATTAACCAAACTGAATTATAAACGTCTCCCTCGACTTGCTCACTTTATTTACCGGAATCTTCCGTTTGTGAGGTATATCTCGTTGATGGGACTAGAATATACGGGGTATACAATCAAAAACGCAGAACAAGTTTGGATTGATCCAGTAGACATGGCCGATCCTTTGTGTGAAGCAACACTGTTTCTGGCCTCGGCCGGTCTAGATGTTTCCATATTTAATCTCTCACACTGTGTTCTTCCTAAATGTATATGGCCCTTTGCCAAAAAGTCTATTTCTGACTGGAAAAAACTCTTCGAGCCTTTTTGCGATCAATGCACATTGAAGACAGAGTGCTGTGGCCTATTTGCAACGTCAAAGAAACAGAGCCCTAATCTGCATCCAATAGTATGAGAACATTTCATGCACATATCGTTTTGGTCCTATTAATGACCATTAATTCTATTCTGGATATTCATGCTCAGAGTGTTTCTGTTCGCCATGATAATGTTCCTTTTAAAAAGCATGCATATGAGATACCTGCGCTAAATATAACGGACAAAATCATTGTTTATGAAGGTTTTACATTGTCATATAATTCTAAGACTTTGATTCCAAACTGGGTGGCTTATGAACTCACATCTTTTGAGGTTGATGGCCCGTATCCTCGAGGGAATGGTTTCGGGATGGATCTTGATTACAAGGGTAAGCAAGCTATGCGAGAGGACTATAGTAACTCTGGCTGGGATAAAGGACATATGGCTCCTGCGGCTGATATGAAGTGGTCAAGAACGGCCATGTATGAGAGTTTCTTCTTAACAAATATCTGTCCTCAGGATCATGAGTTGAATGGGAATGATTGGTTGACATTGGAGAAATTAGGTCGTGAATGGGCGAAGCGTTTTGGAAGTGTGTATATCGTTTGTGGCCCTATCATCGGCAACAACTATTTTGGAACTATAGGATATAATAAAGTTGTAGTTCCCGATGCTTTCTATAAGGCATTCCTAGTCGTTCAGGATCATCGATATCACGCCATAGCGTTTATAATGCCCAACGAATCAAAGCATCATCATATACAGGAATATGCTCTTACTGTGAATGAGCTGGAAGACAAACTAGGCATAGATCTGTTCACAAACATTGATGATTCTATTGAAGAAATGATTGAATCAGATCTATATTTCAAGTTCTGGGATCTATAATTTTTTATTAGATTTGCTCGCTAACGCTTCATGTAAACAACAATAATAGTACTTTAATCGACTGCTATACCCTTTATGATAGTTTGGATGCCTTAACCACATTGCAAAAACACGAGTAAAATGATAATGGCCATGAGGAAACGAATTTACACTATAATAGAACATAGTCAGGGTGGTGATAAACTCAGCTTCGGATATGATATAGTTATGCTAATAGCTATTACGGCTAGTATCATACCTCTGACGTTTGTTGAGGAAATACATGCTTTTCGCATTATCGAGCAGGTTACAGTTGCTTTTTTTATCATAGATTATTTTCTTCGCTGGATTACCGCTGATTACCGGTTGCAAAAGAATGGCTGGTCATTTATTCTGTACCCGTTTACTGGCTGGGCTATCATAGACTTACTATCAATCCTTCCCGGTCTTCATATCTTGGGTAGAGGGTTCAAAATCCTTCGTATCACGCGGCTGCTTCGCATCTTACGTTTGTTTAAATTCATTCGATACTCCGGAAAAATTCAAGTTCTTGGTCGTGTAATCCGCAAGGAGAAAGAAGTTTTATTTACCGTTTTGGGCATAGCAGTATTCTATGTTTTCCTTACGGCCCTCATCATGTTCAATGCGGAGCCACATATTAATCCCAACACTGGAGCTGTTACTTTTGAGTCTTTCTTTGATGCCCTTTATTGGGCCACAGTGACTTTGACTACAGTGGGTTACGGAGATATGATTCCCGTCACTGACATAGGCCGTTTCATAAGTATGCTTTCCTCCCTGTTCGGAGTAGCTGTCATAGCATTGCCGTCAGGTGTGATTACTGCAAGCTACCTTGAAGAACTACGATTAGAGAAGAGGGGGAAAAATAAAAAGGAAACAACCGAAGAAGAACAATGAGGCTTTTACTCCTTGTCTAAATTAAAAGAATATACTTTTTCCTTTAACCTAATCTGCATTACGCCATTCGATGGAACGATGCCTTTTGGGAAAACAAGCACTTCGCCAAAACGAATCTTCTTGTTTTCCGGAGTCATATATTCTTGCGCTTCATAGCTGTCATGAAGTCTCTTGAGTTTGACTGTTTTTACGGAGCCATTGGTTTTAACTTCCACAGGAGCGGATTTATCAATGAAACTGTAATCAACATCAGAACTCCATTGAGACATGAGAAGATAATCCCCATCTTTCTTGGCAAGAATGATGTGGGAATTGGCCTTACCATCAACTGTAGAATAAACCATTTCGTACGTTGTAGTCTTTTCGGTAAAGTTGTCTGTAACGGAGACCGTATGCCAATTTGCATATGATTGTTGCAATAATTCAGTTTGAACTGATTTTTCTTGATAGATTCTGTATAATGCCACCTGGCTACCAGCGCCGACGAAAGCCAGCAAAATGTAGATATAAGCATGCAAATTGAAGCGTCTTACATCGTTCTCTGATGCATTTGATTTAAGCAATTCGACTATCTGACTTGCCTTCTGTGTGCCAACATAACGTTTGCCATCAGAATACCGCCTATCCATTTTATAGACATGTTGGTTCACGATTTGATAGAATACTATCTTCTTTCCAAATGCTCTTCTGCATCCCTTTTCTAGCGCCCAGATAGGGCCAACAATAGGTAAAAACACGAGAGCAATGACAAGCTTTACATAGTCCCATGTGTTTGGAATAGGTTTATAATCATCAATTGTACCCAGACTTGTAATAGTGTTTTTCCCGGTAAGTTCACCATAGGCGGTGTGCGCAGATTCCCGACCCATTTGGCGTGCCCAGGAACCAATGAACTGAGAAAACAAATCTCTTTTTGCCATATCAAAAAATAAACAAAAAACCAATTATCTTAATAGCCCACGTAGAAAAAAAACTCGTATTTCTCCTAATCTAGAAATAGTCCCTTGCAGAACTTCCAAGGAGTTAATCTCAATAATGTCATATATCCTGACCATATAACAAAAGGCTGCATATTACATTTTTTATTGAGTAAATATACTGAAAATGCTTGAAAATCCATAATCACAGGCACAATAAATAACTACTGGCCACAGAATTCGAAAACCTTATATGTAGTGAATACCAACCAGATACAGCTCTTGGTACGGCCCTGAGGAAGGATAGCCGATTATTGCCAAAGCCGACACAACCTACACCTTTCCACTTAAGCTTGGGAATCCGGTGTGGCTGCGTCTCTGGTTGAAGAAATAGAACCGTGTATGTTAAGACCCGCTAGGAGAGTGGGGTCGGCGGTTCTATTTATTTTTTCTCCCAGTAACAGTATCCCCCAACATAGCAGGATTAGCAGCCATATCGGATAGTCAGTTAGCGGTGTGGTGCCCATTAAATCAATTAGGGTCTCGATTGTGGACA
>JAEEGL013979851.1_pt1 | contig 17334 bp, 13 predicted proteins | sample 9134231 | NCBI WGS metagenome assembly JAEEGL01 (sample SAMN16246548, study PRJNA631951) | gut metagenome | biome: gut microbiome; feature: rumen; material: fiber-attached | host: Bos | place: Iran: Karaj | collected 2018-10
ATATGTCTTAGTTGTTTCTTTGTAGTTTCCATCTTCGTCTTCATCTAAATCTTCTAATGTATAAGATAATTTAGCGAATTTGAACTTTCCATCTTTATCATTAGATACTGTCTCAATTACTTCTCCACTTGCATCTAATAATTCAAATGAGAATGCTCCTTCTTCTAAAGCTTTTCCTTTTAATGTTTTTTCTCCACTAAATTCTATTTCTCCAGTTGCTTCATATGTATTTTCAAAAGTGAATGATGCCACATCTAAATTACTTACTGCTTCAATTGTTCCTTCTCCGTCATCAGTAAGTGTAACAGTTATGTTATAAACAGTACTATCAAATGTCATTCCTGCTTCTTCAGCAATTACTTCTCTTATTGAATAATTCTTAGTTGTTTCTTTATATTTTCCATCTTCTTCATCTAAATCATCTAAGGTATAAGACAATTTAGTGAATTTGAACTTTCCATCTTCATCATTAGATACTGTCTCAATTACATCTCCACTTGCATCTAATAATTCAAATGAATACTTTCCTTTTTCTAATTTCTTACCTGTTAATATCTTTTCTCCACTGAACTCTATTTCTCCAACTGCTTCATATACCCCATAGTTAAATATGATATATGTATTTGTTGTTCCTTCTTTAGGATTAATTATAAATGCATCTTCTTCTACAGATTCACCATTTACAAGAGTTTCAATGATTCTATATTCAACACTTACATCTTCTTCATCCTCTGTTGTAACAACTAGAGGTAATTCAGTAAACTTACCTTTCCAGTCATTATCTGCAGATAGAACAATAGGATCTTTAATTGTTGAATTAGTCCATTCACCATCTCCAACTTTTTCTTGAAGTACAACTGTTACGTTGTCAGAATTATGCTTATCGTTTCCATCTTCCCATTCTTTTTCAACAAATATATCAGTTCCTGGATAGTTTTTAGCAGTTAATATATCACCATTTATATATATATAATTACCATGTGAATAATCAGGAACTCCATTACTTGCAATCATAAATGAATATAAGAAATTAGGTAATTGATATCCTTCTGGTGCAATTTTTTCACGTAAGTAATATCTAGTATCAGTTGTAAGACTCCATCCATCTCTATCTTGGTTACCTTCTATTATTGCTAAACCATTACTATCTGTTGTAAATGTAACATTACCATTCGTACCAACTATATTTTTTTCAGCAACATCTAGTAGTTCAAATACAGCCCCAGCTAATCGTTTAGACATATTACCTGCTTCGTATTTTAATAACTTAACACTATAAACTGATGCAGTTCCTCCTCCAACACTCTCAAAAGTAACTTCTCCATCAACATCTTTTATAATTTCTGCTGTTCCAGTTATCAATTTTGCAGTATTGCTGTAATTTATAGTAACATCACCAATTGTACTAGCATCGTAGAAAAGTCTACCAGTATATGTAATTACTATTCTTTCAGCATCTGGAAGTTGGAATGTTATCGTATTTCCTGAAGCATCAAATGATACTCCATCAGATGGTGTAACTACAATACTATCATAGATAATTGACATATTATTATATGTATCTTCTAATGTTATAGTATCACCATTGTTTAAAATTAATTCATCTGGGTTAATTTCTATTTCGAAATTAACTGTAGATGTATCTTTATCATAGTCACCAACTTGTTTTTTATTAAGCGCACTATAATAATAAGTTATATTTGAGTCTGCTTCTAACTCATCTTTATATTTAACTTTGTTGCCAATAGCATATTCTCCATTATTCTCTGTTGCTTTTTGCATCAATCTACGAAGTGCTTGTAAGTTCTTTGGCATTAAATAATATGAGAATGTATAGTATTTATAGAAATTTCCATTATTGTCTTTAGCAAGTTTATCTGGACCAATTAAGAATCTTAATCCATCTGGTGTTTGAATATAGTCAATTCTTTCTCTAGCTTCCCATCCACCAACTTGGTGTGTTGTATTATATATTTTATCTCCACCTAGTGTTACTAAATACATATCTGAATTATCTTCTGGTATATACATACCAAATAATTCTGTATCAAAAATATCATCTAGTTGAATACTAGCTTCATCTATTAATCCAAATAAAACATTATATTTTAATAATGGATAACTAACATTATCAATTGTAACTGTTTGTATTTCTTCGGCACTCTTTTCAAGTGTAGGAAGTGCAACATCAACAGTTCCTAATTCTGTTTTATGGCCCATTGAAATTGTATTATTATGGGCTATATATGATGTATCTTCACTGCTAGTAGAATGGCTTAACCATTCTGGATCTATCTCAGTTTGAAGGATTATTTTTATATCTCTTTGATATCCAGTTCCATTTAATCCTGGATTGTCTCCTCCATCTTTATAGAATTTTATAGTTGCAGATCTTGCTTGAACATCAAGAACATATCTTTCATTTCCTATTAATCCTGTAACTGAAACACTACCATTTACTAAAGCTTCAATTGCATTTCTCTCACCTATCCACTTACTAGGAAATGTATCAGTTAAAATATAATCTTCTTCATTTAAACCGCTTCCTGGTACGTGAACAAGAATTTCCCAAGTTATTTTTCCACCTTTAATATCGACATCTGTTGCTTTCTTTTCAATATCTACATCATCGTCACCACTAACACTTACTGTAGCTGAAGAGTCGTTGTCTCCAAAGTGAACATCATTTTTAAGTACTTTATCCATACCTTGATGATCATATCCAGTAAAATATTCTATTTCATAATGATAATGATCATCATTAGATGGTATCATATATGTCCATCCAGCATCTGAGAAATTAATTAAGCTTGACCATGGAACACTAATAGGTTCTCCACCTACTAATGATCCATTAGCATTATAAACATATACTGTAAGACCATCACCATCATAGTTCATGTAAGCTCTACTATTTGGATCGATAGTATCTATTATAGGCATATCTTTAATTAATAGTTTATTATTAATATTTACACTAATAACCCACTTAATACGACCATCTTCTTGAAGAGTTCCACTCTTTTGTAGATATGGTTTAACTTTTATTTTATTATCAGTACGTCTTGTAATATCATCTTGTCCTTCTGTTACTAATTTTGCTTCATTTAAAGCATTTATATAAAAAGTATTATCTTCATCTCTAATAGCAAACTTTTCATCTAATAATGCTGAATAAGTTATATTAATTGTTTGACCATCTACTAAGGAATCAGCATGGAAAGAAAAATTATTATTTGCTTCATCTATATCAAGTGTGTAATTTAAGTGTTCATTTGAAGTAACATTAAAACTAGATTTGATAATATTTACACCATTTCCTTGTAATATATCATTTAGATTAACATCATTATTAATTCCTGTAGAAGTAATACTTATTACATAATCAATTTTATTACTTGCATATGGAATATTGGGATTTATTACAGGTGGTGTACTCTTCTTAACCATTTCAATGCTACTTGGTTGATCATCAAAATGTAATGGTGTTACTACAACATCATTATATTTAATTGTTGTTTCTGATTTATCAAATGTACCCCAGAACTTTATAAAGAATTTGGCATTGTTTGCTGCAAATAATTTTTCAACATTATCATGATCTGACCATCTAATTGTTATAACTCCATTTTCAATTGAATAATGGTTATCTGTAACAGTTACAACACCATCTGCTGTTGTAACATTTATCGAAAATGTTCCATGTTCTTCTTTTACATTTTTCTTAAAGCCATCTGGAAGCTTATATCTTAAAATTCCATCGTTAGGGAACTGATTGCTTAAAGTTTCAGCAAAATTCATAATTACGTGGTATTTTGCTCCAGCACGAACTATATACTCACCTTGATCATTTTTTGGAGCATCTATAGTTACACTAGTAATAAAGTCTGTAATATCATGAATCTCTTCATCTTCATCAGTTTCTCCACCTCTTGTAGGAGAACTTTTAATAGTAATAATATTTTCATTATCATTTTCTTCTTTAGGATCATTTACTACATTATTTTCAGAATCAGCATTTTCCACATTTACTTTTTCATCAGTAGTCTCATCTTTGGTTGGTTCTTCTTCTTTACCAACTATAATTGGTCCTACTTTAGGTTCTTCTTCCTCTTCACCAACTATGATTGGTCCTGATTTAGGCTCTTCTTCCTCTTCACCAACTATGATTGGTCCTGATTTAGTCTCTTCTTCCTCTTTACCAACTATAATTGGTCCAACAATAAGCTCCTCTTCCTCTTCATTAGCAGGATTACTTACTATTTCATTAGAAGGGCTAGTACTTGAAGGTATATTTTCCTTCTTCTCTTCTTTAGAAGAATTATCTTCCTTCTTAGTATTATCCTGACCTACTTCACCAGTTGTAGAAGTATTACCAGTTTCTTTTTTAGAAACATCCTTATTTTCTTCCTTATTTGTTTCTACAATTGGTTCCTCAACTGATTTTTGCTGATCAGTCTCAACTGTAGGTGTTTCTTCAATAACATTATCATTTTCTATTGCATATGCTGGCATTGCAAATTTACTTATACCATATAGCACTGCTATGAAAATAAATATACTTCTAAATATTTTAATTAACTTTCTATTATTCATATTAATCTTCTCCTTTAATTATTTCTCTAAACTTCAACTGCATGTATTGCTAGTCTTTTAACACCATGCTTTTGACAAGTCGATAAAGTAATTATATTTTTATTTTCTAAATCAACATCTAATTTATAAATTGACCTTTTTCTTAATGTATCTTTAAATTCTTCAAATTCATCTTCTCCAAAATCTGTCCTTATGTAATAATCTTCAGGCTTAATTGTATATATTGAGAATATTTGATATCTCTTTCTACCTTCATCAGTATAAAAATCTATAAATAGATTCGATTCATCTTTTATATTTTCTTCTTTAAGTAGATTTGAAAGAGAGCCAAACATTGTCCCATCATAAGTATTATGTCCAAAAATAACTAAATTTTTATCCGTTCCATCAAATTTGTTTTTATAATTCATAAATATCCATCCAGATACATTAGATTTCTTATTAAAATTATGACTAAGATAATATTCATTATCTTTTCCTTTAACAACAGTGTAATCTACATTCGTATTAGCTACTTTTAAATAACCTACTGTATCAGAGTTTATCTTTCTAAGCTCTTCAAAATCAATAACTAAATTTTCTTCTTCATAAGTGTTAACATAACTTTCTAATTCTTTTTTAACTAGCATATTTTCGTTAACATCTTTTTTCCAACTTACCATTAAGAAAGTTGTAACAATAATCCCGACAAAACAAAAAATCATAAAAATAACAATAAATACTTTTTTATTCAACAAAACAACCACCATCTTCCAAGTATCTTTTTAACATAGTGTCCTACTAATATTATATCATAAAAAATAAATGTTTAAAAACCCCTAGTTATAATTTAATTAAATAAAATTAAAAAAGCTCCTACTGGAGCTTATTATTTTATTCTGGTTCTTTAGTTAAATTAATATTGACGAAGTATGCAAGTTTTCCTTTATAAGTAAATAGAATATCATATTTACCTTCTTTGCTATCTTGATTAACATAACCATTTCCAACATATTTATGATTTTCTTCATCTGGTGTTTGATAATCAATAACATAACCACCATTTTCGTTTGCTAAATCTTCTAATTGAGATAGTGACATTTTTTCAAGTTCTTCTACAGTTTTATGTGGTGTTAATAAAATCTTAACATCACTAACATTTCCACTATATTTAGTATCAATATATAATTCAATCCATTCATTTAAATAGAAATCTCTATTAAGATTCTCCTTATTGTATCCTTTTTGAACTAAGAAATCAATTGTTTCTATTGTTGTATCTTCATCACGATATTTATGATGATTACCTACAAGAATAATTCCATCAATAACAAAGTCAGTTTGTTTTGGATTTCCATCTTCATCAACTATCTGAGTAAGTTTTCCATCAAAATAATTGTATTCATATTTTTCTTTAGATGATCCACCATTATCTGTTTGATTGTCATTACCATTACCATTATTTCCACTTTCTTCTTTTCCACAACCTACAAGTGTAACGCATATAACTAATATTAAAGCGCCAATTAAAAATTTCTTCTTCATATTTCCTCCACTTTCTTAATCTTCTTTAAATTCAAAACATTATATATAAAAAAGATTTACTAATAAAAGTATAACATTTGATATATCATTTGAAAACATTATATTTTATATAATCTATTATAAATAAAAAAGGAACATATTTGAATCGATAAGTTATATCATTCATTTGATGTTCCACTTTTTATTTCAATATTATTAATTATTAATAATTAAATATTTATCAATTAATCATTAGCAATAACTTCTGCAGTAAATGTAATAGTATCTGTATGTTCACCAATTGCTGTAGCATTTGCTATATCAGATTCATAAACAGTTACAGTTAAGTTAGAAGTCTTACTATTAGTGCTTTCCCAAGCACGAAGTGCTAATCTATTATTCTCCATAATAGTTGCAAGTGCTCCTGTCCATGATGCAGCATCTCCTTCACCTTCATTTATATAATAAGGAATAGATGATGTTCCATTTACTAAATGTCTCATAGCTGCTGGATAGTATATTACTAATTGTTTACTAGCTGGTAATACAACATTTGATGCTGTTACAGCAATAGTAGCTGAATGTCCAGGCTTTCTTTGCATATTATTTGTAGTAACTTCACTAGAAACTGTAACACTAGCAGGTACGCTCCACTCAAAGCTAGCGTCTTCTTCTACTGTATAGCTTAATGTAGTTGATTTATCATCAGCAAATACAAATAAAGGTAATGCAAAAACAACTAGTCCTATCAAAAATAGTTTTTTCATTTTATCAATTCACCTCCTTTCAAGTCTATAGCAATTATTTATATTTCTCTTTTGACAAAAATGTTAATGAGATTAATCCAATTAAGCTTATTATTAACAATAATACATAAACTACTATATAATCTCCAGTTGGTGGAATATCAGTACTTCCTAAATATGAAAACGTATGTGCAATTGCATAAGAAGAAAACTTATCTGTTTCAAATACTAATTCCAAATTTTTATCCGGATATCCACTATAAATATCTTCTACTTTTCCATTATGTAATCTAATCACATGATACTTAGCATTTTCATATCTCATATCTTCTGGTATTACTAATGATACTTTAATCTTTTTATTTGTATTATGTACTTGCTCTATAGTATCATCGACACCATCTATTTGTTTATAAAGGTCTATATCCAAATAATAATCTACATCTAAATTATTTTTATCAGCTAGATTATCTATTTTCCCTTTTTCTTCATTTGATATTTCATCAGTTATATCTTTTACTTCTACCCATATATTAAGAACATAATCATTTGCCAAATACTCTTTATCACTATCAGAGATAGTTATATCTTCATTATCAAAAGATATAGATGGATTTAAAATACTATCATTACTATCTGTAACATCGACAATTATATTATTCTCTTCTTTATATTTTGCAGTTAAAGTAAGATGAGAAGTAACAACATCGTTATCAAAATCCCATCTTTCATCATTATTAAACCATCCTAAAAACATATAACCTGTTTTTCCTTGATGTGATGGTTCAGTTAACTTTTCACCACCATTTGTTTTTATATTAATCTCAGTAGATTGATCTATAAACTTAACATTTGCCATAACATTAAATGATAATTCAGTATTACTATCTTGTGCTAATACAACAATTGGTGACAAAAGCAAAATAATAATTATCATCAATAGCTTCTTCATATAATCAATCCACCCTTTCTAAATATTTTTTATTATGTATATTATTTAACAATTAATTTAATTTTTACTTCACCATTATTTGTAGGAGTTTTCATATCCATCTTATATGGTTGAATAAATACAACGGCATCATATACTCCAGCTTTTAATGGTCTAGAAATTTTAATTTTTTGAATATGTTTACCTGATTCAACTAAATCAGACTCATATAAAACTTCATCTTTAATCTTTAATTGAAATTTTAAATAATAATATCCTTTATTAGCATCAGGATTATAGAAGTCAATTCCTCTAGTTATATCAGTTGTATTTGCATCTATTGTTATTTGACTCCAACCAGGCATAGTAACATTTGGTGCATTTTCATCTTCTTTTTCAAAGAATTCACCTGCATTTTCATCTATCTGTTGTTTAATTCTTTCCTTTGATACATTTCGATTATTTCCAAATAGTTTGTCATAGTTTAATCCAACTATTAAACCAGCTGCTATTATTAGTGCAGCCACTATAATTGTAATTATTATTTTATTATCGTTTTTCTTATCTTTGTTATCTTCCATTTTTTACCATCCCCAGTCTATTATACAACATTAAAAAAAAATTAAAAACTAATAAATAAAGTTTTCCTATTTTTGTTAATAAAAAAATGACGCAAAGCGTCACTTTAAATCTTTTTAATCTTTTTCTCTTTTATTATTATTATCTTTATCTAATGGAATATCAAATATTGCTTTAGATAAAGTATTAATATTAGCATACCCATATTTTTTATCTGGTTCAAGATATGTTCCTTCAGCCCACTCATTCCAAGCATTAATAAGAACAAATCTTTTGTCTTTAGGATGTCTTTTTCTAGTTTCTTCAATTATATATCTTAACCACTTATAATAACTATCTAAAGAATAATTAAAATATACAGTGAATCCTTCTTTTCTTCTTGCTGAATTATCCCATCCCATAGTACATGTATAGAAGAAATCTTTTAACGGGAAATGCTCTCTATATAGATGTTCTATATCATTAACTATCTTTTCATAATTGTAAATCTTAGGAGAAGGGAGTCCATAAATCTTAGTAGCTTCATGCCCTACCCCATGTGGAGGGAAATCAAACTCTCCATCGACATATTCAGTATATTTATGTTCACTATCCATATATGTAGCTTTACTCCATATACATAATTCTCCAAGACCTAATTCTTTTGCTGTGTCTCTCCATCCTTTAATTGTCTCTTTAAAGTAAGGTATTGCATTAGGATTATAAACCATTATAAGTGGCTTACCATCTATACGAATATATCTCTTATCTTTAAGATACTTCTCCATATCTTTAATGAAATTCTTTCTATCTTCAATAGAATAATCTTGTTTAATAAGAACATCTCGATCTAAACCATCCCATGCTCTTGTCCAGTTCTCATTAGCCCAACATAAACAGAATGGAAAATCTATTTCTTTATGTTCTAAGAATAAATCTCCTGGAGTTTCCATAAGTCTCTTTCCAGAGAACCAGTAATAATAGAAACAGAATCCATATATACCATGTCTCTTTGCTAGTTCTATTTGTTTCTTAATAGTTTCTATATTATCTAGTTTGTAATATCCAAAGTCTTTATGAGGTTCTCTAGGTTGATAATGTCCTTCAAATCTAGGCATAGATTTTTTAGTATTAGTCCATTCGGTAAATCCTTTACCCCACCATTCATTATTCTCTTTAAATTCATGATATTGAGGTAAGTAGAATGCTAAAGTCTTAATATCAGTCTTATTAGATGAAAAATCTATATCATCTTGATATTCTGAATTATAACAATTTAATCCTTTATAGTTATCTACAGGTAATTGTGTTTTATTACCTTTAATAATCTTTCTTACTTTTCTTTTAATTCTTCTTAGTAGAGAAGTCTTATGTTTTTTTGTTCCTTTTAGTTTATTATTCTCATTTATAAGATCATTTATCTTCTTCTTATATTCATAAGAATCTACAGCATAATCATTTAGTTCTCTAATGTCTTCAGGATTATTAGTTAATCTTTTATATATTTCATATACTTCATCAGCACATCTATCTATTAAGAAATAATCTTTAGCATAGTTATAAGCATTTATGCCCATTCTCTCTATTTCTTTTTTATTATCGTATAGATATTTAATTTTTTCTTTTAAGCTCTTATAATCTCCTGGAATAAATAATAAACCATTTTCATTATCTTTTATTAACTCTTTAGTACCACCTGAAGCAGATCCAATTACTGGTATTTGACCCATCATAGCTTCTACTGTTACTCTTCCAAAAGCTTCTTTCTTAGATGATACTATCTCTACGTCTACTTTTTCTCTAATTTCTCTAATATTAGATACTTGTCCTAAACACTTAAGCCACTTTCTGTCTCCTTCATTTGTTCCAAGCATCTTTAGATCTCCTCTTCCAGCAAGAATAAGTTCTATATTTTTATATCCTTCATTATATAGTTCCTCAACTGCTTTAATAGTAAGATCTTGTCCTTTAGCTTTATTAATCATTCCAGTTTGTAATAATACTAATTTATTATTCTTAGAAAATTTCTTATTCTCTATCAAATTTTTAGAATCTACACCATTGTATACAAGATTTAATCTATTTTTATCTACAAAGTGTTTATATTTATCTATAAGCGCTTTAGATACACATATAATTGTATTATTATCGTTAATAACCTTTTTATATTTTATTTCACTACATAGTGGATACATATTAAAGTCTTCTTTACCAAACTCTCTTATATGCCATACATGTGGAATACCAAGTATTTTACTAACTCTATATCCAAAGTCTACTACACTAGTATTAGAGTGAATAATATCAATATTTTTATTCCTTATCTTATTTGCAAACTTTATTGCTAATCCTTCATTTCTCTTACTTCTTTTTAATTGCCATTTAGCCTTTAATACATTAAAATCTTTAAAATTATCTTTAAATTCAACCCATCTATCGAATGGTTCATAATAATATTCAATTTTTCTTTTAATAAGTTCATCCACAAATGGTCCATGATTAAAAGGTGTTACTACAGTAAAGTTACACCTATCTTTTAAAGTATCCATTAAATTTAGCATAGAAAAACTAGCACCATTTATTTGTTGCTCATGCGCTACAAAAAGAACGTTTAATTTCATAATATCACCCGCCTGATAGTCATCAAATACAAAATTATTTTACAATAAAATAATAACTAAGTAAATAAACAAGAAATGAAAGAATATAGTAGTCTAAAAACACTCTAGCTTAGCTATTATTTCATCTCAAAACTAATTGTTCCTTTATTTTTAACACAACTAACTGTAGCTATACTTCCTATTAATACAGGTAAACACTGTGCTTTATGAGATAGATCAGCATCATATATTACTGGTATTTTTAATTCTCCCAAAATACTATCTTCTAAACATTTTTTTAACTCGTAACCTATATATGACGATTCTACTCCAAATCTTCCAAATATTACTCCTTTGCAATATTTAAAATAACCAAATTCATTCATCTTCCATAAAGTACGAATTGTTTCTTCCATAGATAATTCACAATTATCAAAAAACCAAATAATACCATCATCTTTATATCTTTCATTAAATTCTTTCATACCATCATATTTAGTACCAGCTAATTCAGATATAAGATCAAAACATCCACCAATAATTCTTCCTTTTAATTCAATATCTTTGCCATCTAAAGTTTTCCATTTTACTCTCTTTCTTAAGTTAAGTGGTTCTAAACCAGTAACAGTTTTAGGTCTTTCTTCTTCATATAATGAATAGCTTTTAAAATCGAATTTTTCACCTTTAATTAAATCTAGAAAATCATAATGACTTTTACTAAACTTCTCTACTCCAAAAAAACCAAAATTGTTTCCGTATATAGTTGCAATATCATATTTTGTAGTTATAGGAAATAAAATACCTGTAGGATCAGAAAATCCTGCTATAAACTTTGGATTATCTTTTATTAAATCAAAATCAATATATGGTAAACATTCTACTAAGAACTCTCCACCACTAGCACATAATATAAAATCTATGTCCTTATCTTTAATCATTTCATTAAACTCTTTACCCCTAGTTTTAGCATCGCTACTTCTAGCCATAACAGAATTATATAAATTCTTTGAAACTTTTAATTTGTATCCATTATCTTCAAAATATTTAATAGCATGTTTATATTTATTAACCTTTTTAGCATCTTTTGCTGCATCAGATGGAGCAGGTACTCCAATAGTATTATTATCTCTCAAAAAATTTGGATAAAACATATAATCACTTCCCAAGAGTTATTATAGCACACAAAAAGCAAATCTATATTTCCTTTGCATATTAACTATCTTTAATCTATATATGCATAATATACATTTGACACATTATCAAACATATGTTATAATATAACCCGCTATCGAGAGATATCACAAATTCTTAAACATTCATTGCTAGGGGGGGAAAAATAAATGGAAAAGAAAAATATTAAAAAATACGTAGTAAGTGGTTTATTAGCAGCTATATTATTAGCTGGACCAGCATTAGGATATCATGGTACTAATGCAGAAAAAGTAGAAAATGTTAGTTCTACATTAACTTTTAAAGAAGTTATCACAGATTTATCTAAATATCCAAAAATGACATCTATAGATCAAGAAGAAAATTTAGATTTTAAAACAAGATGTATTAATAATTTGAATGTTTATTTTGGTATAGTTGAAGAAGTAGTAAATCAAAGATATACTACTAAACCAACAAAAACTAAAAATGAAGATGGTACAGTTACTTATAGTGCTCCAGTTAATTACATTTTAACAACTGATGAAAATGGTGAATTAATATGTCAAAAAGATGTTGTTTGTGTTGAGGAAAGTTATGGTTATAAAGTAACTTGGGGTCCTAATAATCAAAACGAAAAAGTATTTAAATTTAAAAGACAAGGGAAATAAATATTTCTAGAAATAATAAAAAAATCAACTCTACTTGAGTTGATTTTTTAATGCTAATAATTAATCAATTTCATTTTATAAAATGTGCATAATTATTATCTATAATTATATTCAAATTTAACATGCATAGAAATAGATTTATTACCATATTCTAATTGGTGAATATCTGGAAATGGTTCAGATAAAGATACATAATCATCTTTAGCAAGTTTTTTCAAATCATCATATACTTTCTTACCTAATGGCGTAATCTCAACAGATGTTTTAAATAAACCATCTTTGTATGTATATAAATCTTCAAAACGACATGAATCTGGTGAATCATATCCTGCCTCTTTTACAGAAACAGTAGAATTGTCAGATAACCTATCCCATGAAATATTATCATATAAATAAATCCATACTAGAATAAAGTTTAAATTCACCGCAAATTTTAGTTTTCCCTTCTAACACTTGTTTTTTTATCCGTTAACTATTAATTTTTTGTACATTGCTTTAATCATTATTTCATAAACTTCATTATCAGACAGTAATTGTGCATCATTTTTATGCTTCTCAGATAAAGCATTATCCAATTCATCTTTAAGACTCATATTACCACTCCTCGTTTTTTTATTACCTGAAAAACTCAAGATTTCACTCTCTTTCAAAATCTATTTTTATTAAACATTTAGCTATTACCAAGATGCATCAATCCAAATATGATGTTCAATTAATTTAGTTGTCTTATTTTCTTTTTCTACAATTGATACTTTTAATTTCTTAAAACCAAGATCAAATTCTGAACTATTTATTCTTTGTTCTAATAGTTCTTTAACTACATCCCAGTCATATAAAAAATCACTAAACCCATATGAACTATTTTTATTTAAGTTGTAATAATAATATGTTTTTCCATAACTTTCACTATTATCAACTTCTCGGCTTTCTAAATCTATACCTGCAATAAAATGACGTTCATACATGTTTTGACGCATCATATCTTCAAACCAACTAGGCTTTAATTTTAACTCTAGCTCAATAAAGTCTTCCTCTAACTTGTGTGATTTTGGTTTTGGTTTATATAGTTTTTCTGCAAATGACATAATAACCTCCTAACAAAAAATCTAATATCATCTTATCATACGTGACCAAAAATTGCTATCCAACACTTGTTCAAACAAAAACATCATTTCGAGTTATCAATAGTCGTAAATCATCCATTATTATATAAACAAAAAACTAGCTTATGCTAGTTTATTATTTTAAATCATATATAAAATCTTTTTCTATGTCAATCAACGATTTGATTTGTTTTAAACTATCATTCTTAACTATTACTTTATAACTAGTTTCTCCTAAGTCACTTCTTGTTCCTTTATATAAGTTAATAGTTAATTCAACATTATCATCTAATAGCACATTGTTAATACTTTCAATATCATATAAATTAAATCCTAAAATACTTTTGATTTCATATTTTGGATCAGTTAAAGTTCCATAATTTGATGATCTATCCCAATCTGGAAGTACAGTTGAGTCTTTATCACCAAAATCATATGATTTATTACTAGAATTTATAGTTATAGATTTAGCATTATAATAATATTCATTATTTAATTTAACATTACGTTCTGAAACTTCTACGATAAATCTATAAAAATAATTATCTTTTGATAATACCATCAAATTTTTATCTTTATTTAACGCATTTTGAGCTTTAACATAAGATATGATGTTAGAAGTAGACATTAGCTGAATTTTTATAGTGATTGTTGTATCATTATCAACAAAACTTATAAAAGATATATCTCCAAGATTTATTGAATTAAATGCATTATTAGTAGAACATTTCACATTTGTATCTATTTTTTTTCAATTATTTCATTAGCATAATCACATAATTCTTGTTCTGACGAAAATTCTTCAACTTCAACATTAATAGTCTTAGTAGCTTTTTCATAACCATCTGCCTCAACCTCTATTTTAGTTGTATAATTACCTGGTTTTGAGATATCGATGTTATTTTCTACTACATTTACTATAATACCTTCCAAATCATCATTTGAGTACTTCAAATAGTCTTTAATATCATATTTTTGGCCTACTTTAATACTTATTGTATCAGTAGTAATATCAAATTTACTTTTACCGCAACCAGTTAAACAAAGTAACATCAATAAACATATAATTAATATTTTTTTATTCATAAAAGAACCTCCTATTAATTATAATTATATTATATATATTTTTATATCACAATAAAAACTAGCTTTCGCTAGTTTCTTTTCATAATGTCCGGACAAGTAATTCGAACTCTTGACCGACGACTTAATTGTGCCATCTTTTATTCATTACCTTTTAAACTTGTAACTATATCTATTTTCTTAATTTTTCTTGCTAAGAATCTAGATACTAAATATGAAACAATAAATGTACCTATTGCTGCTATTATATATGTTCTTATCTCAATGAAAGCTCCAAAATCATAGTGTTCTTCTATAGCAGTTTTAAATAGCCAATCAGTTAAATAATAACCCATTGGTAAACCAAATATAATAGATACTATTGCTATCCAGTTATTTTGCTTTATAAATATATTTTTTATTTGATTGTCTTTAAATCCTAATACTTTTAATGTTGCAAATTGATATTCTTTTTCAGTATAAGATAGTATTCCTAAATTATATATAATTATTCCCCCAAGAAGTATAGCAATTCCAATAATTAAAACTAACATAGTTTTCATCATTGAAAGCATACCAGTCATACCATCTTTTAAACTATCGATATTCTGAATAGTCTCAACATTATTAATTTCTTTAGTATTGCTCAAATCTACATTTGTATATAAAGCATCTGGCTTATACTCTATTCCAAGACTTTCTAAATACTTTCTTGTCATAGATACATTTTGATTTTGCGGATCTTTATTAAATCCGATTATTTTAGATGTGTAATATTTGTTATCTCCATATATATGCCATGTAATTTCATCACCTAATTTATATCCTTTATTGGATACTAATTTATATGTAACAAATACTCCATCATCATCAGGTTTTTCTTTTATATTATTTTTATTATCAACAAATCTTAAATAATTACCTGCATCAGTTACTAAAATATTATTTGCTTCTCTTTTACCATCATTATCTTTTATTTCTATTCCTATACTTTGTGAAGTATTGTTTCCATATTTATCATACAAAGATTGTAATTCCTTATTAGATAAATCTTCTTTGAGATTTAATTTATAATCGAAATTATATAAATATTCAAATTGTAATTTAACAAAGAAATTCATAGAATCAAGCATTCCAAGTGCACATACTATTAAAGTGCAACAACCAACAACTCCTGCTAATCCCATAAACGTTCTCATTTTATTTCTTAATATATCTCTTACATTCCATTTACTAGAAAAACTAAGTTTTTTAAAGAAACCTTTCTTTGTAATTCCAAGAGCTTTACCTTTTACACTTGGTATCTTGGTTCTTAATGTTTCAGCAGGATTTTCTTTTAATATACTTCTGCCTGTAATATAAGTTATTACTGCTACTATAAGAATTACTCCAATCGATACATAATAACTTGATATATTCATTGCAGGAGCCCCATTTGGTATTTCAAAGAACTCCATTTCTAGATTAATGAAGATATTACCAATTAAGAAATAACCTAATATTAATCCAACAATTGAAGCAAATATACTTATCCAAAAACCATAGCCAATATAGTGTAACAATATTCTGTTGTTACTAAAACCTAATGCTTTGAGTGTTCCAATTTGTACTCTTTGATTCTTAACAACTCTAGTCATAGTAGTAATAACAGAAAGCATTGCAATAAATAAGAATATTCCAGAGAAAACACCTACATAAGTTTTACCTTCATCTATTTCTCCTTGATAAGAAACATATGAAGGTGTATCTTCTATGTTTATAATTGCTTTTGCATTTTCAACATTATCCTCTATACCTTCTTTAACATTATCTTTCTTTTCTTTATCTTTGACATCAACCATTATACTGGAAAATGGTATATAGTCTTTATACTTAAAGTTTGGCATAACCATATCAAATGTTTTTTCATCTGTTATATTAGCTTCTTTCATTACCAATGATTTAATATATTCTTCCGTTACTTCATTGGTACTCATATAAGCAAAACCAAATTCTTTACGATCTGGATATAGTTCTGATTCATCTCTTGTATCATATAAATGATCTGGAACATTTATTTTACCTAATACTTTTTCATGAAGCTCCATACCATCATATTTGACAAGTACTACATCTCCTATTTTGATATCATTTTCTTCACAGTAGAAATTATCTAACCAAATACCACTTTTATTTGGATCAAATTCCACTCCTTCATATACATAAAATTTAGAGATATTATTTGATTCAATAAAGTTTAATAATAATGTTTTATCATTGTCAGTAGTTGCTGTTACTGATAATTTAAGTTCAGCATCTTTAACATTGTCTAGTTTTTTAATTTCGTCTAAATCATCATGATTTAAATATCCTAATACATTTAAATCTTGTAAATTGTTTTCAGAATAAAACTTATCTGCTGTTTTCTGCATACCA
>JAEEGL015408068.1_pt1 | contig 17334 bp, 23 predicted proteins | sample 9134231 | NCBI WGS metagenome assembly JAEEGL01 (sample SAMN16246548, study PRJNA631951) | gut metagenome | biome: gut microbiome; feature: rumen; material: fiber-attached | host: Bos | place: Iran: Karaj | collected 2018-10
ACATTTATAGAATCATTATTAAAAACTATTAATGAAAATTAAAAAGGTCCCGAGGGGCCTTTTATTTATGATCTCCAATCATCTTTTCCATCCAAATCATATCATACCATTTATTAAATTTATAACCACATTTAGTAAATAAACCTATTCTTTTATATCCAAAATGTTGATGGAATTCTTCACTATTATTAGTTAGATTCCCATCATAATGATCAGTTACAGCTATACAGGCATATAGATTTAATATGCCTTTTTCTTTTAATCTTTTTTCTAGTTCATTATAAAGTAATTTAGCATATCCTTTTCCTTGATAATCTTTATCAATATAAATTGTTACTTCATTAGAAAATTTATATGCTTCTCGACCATAAAATTCATGTGAATATGAATATCCAACTATTTTATTATCTTCTAATAAACAGATATATGGATATTTACTAGATATTTTTTCTATTCTATTTTTAAATTCATTTAAAGATGGAGCTTCTATTTCAAATGTAATAGCAGTATTTAATACATAGTATTCATATATTTTTAAAATAGCTTCAGCATCTTCTAATGTAACATTTCTAATCTCTACCATAATAAAATCTCCATAAAATAAATATATTTATATTATATCAAATTTTACAAATAAAAAACCATACTGATTATTAATCAATATGGCATTATTTTTAGTTTTGGAATAATGGAGTTGATAAATATCTATCACCATTATCTGGTAATAATACTACAATCTTCTTCCCTTTGTTTTCAGGACGCTTAGCTAATACTGTAGCTGCATATAAAGCAGCACCTGATGAAATACCAATGAATACACCATCAGTTTTAACTACTTCAGCACCTGTCTTAAATGCATCCTCGTTAGCAACAGTTATGATTTCATCATAAATAGTTGTATCTAATGTGTCAGGAACAAATCCAGCACCGATTCCTTGAATCTTATGTGGACCAGCTACACCAGTTGATAAAACAGCTGATGTTAAAGGTTCTACTGCGACAATCTTAATCTTAGGATTCTTTTCCTTTAAATATTTACCTACACCTGATATAGTACCACCTGTACCTACACCTGCAACGAAGATATCAACATCTCCTTCTGTATCGTTCCAAATTTCTGGGCCGGTTGTCTCATAGTGTGCTTTTGGATTTGCAGGGTTTACAAATTGGCCAGCTATAATAGAGTTAGGAATTTCATTCTTTAATTCTTCTGCCTTAGCAATAGCACCCTTCATACCTTTAGTTCCATCAGTTAAAACTAATTCAGCACCATATGCCTTAATTAGATTTCTTCTTTCAACTGACATTGTTTCAGGTAATGTAATAATTAATCTATAGCCTTTAGCTGCGGCGATAGCTGCTAAACCAATACCAGTGTTACCACTTGTTGGTTCAATAATTGTAGAGCCTTTCTTTAATAAGCCTCTAGCTTCATAATCTTCAATGATAGATCTAGCAACTCTATCCTTTACAGATCCAGCTGGGTTTAAGCCTTCAACCTTAGCGTAAATAGTTGCTCCTAATTCATTTTTATTATTATAATTTACTAATTCTACTAATGGTGTATTACCAATTAAACTTACTATTGATTTATAAATCTTACTCATTTTATCTTTCTCCTTTTATATACTATAATCGTTTCCTATTTTTATTAATTCTTTATTTTTTAAATCTTCTAATGTTACGCTATCAACATAATTATTTACTACATTATAAAATCCCTTCCAGAAATCTAATGTAGAACATATGTCCTTTCTAGGACAGACATTACAATCAGTTTGAAGACATGATACAGGGGCTAATGTACCTTCAGCGCATCTTATTATATCTCCTGCTGTGTATTCCTTTGGAGCTTTAGATAATAAATATCCACCATTATTACCTCTAACACTTATCAAATATCCTCTTTTAACAAGAAGTGATACAACCTGTTCTAAATATTTAATTGAAACATCCTGTCTTTTTGATACATCTTTTAATGTAACTGGATCTCCAGTTGAATATGATGCTATATCAATCATAAGTCTTAAAGCATATCTTCCTTTTGTAGATATCATTCTATTTCCTCCATTCCTAGTAAAATACTATGTTTATTATATCACTATTTATCTGTAATTAAAATATTTTCATCTATCTCAAATAAATCTCCTGATAAATAATGATCTCCACTATCCGGAATAATAACCACAATATTATTTTCTTTATCACTATTTTTAGCAACATCTACTGCCGCTGCGATTGCCGCACCAGCACTAATACCTATACTAATTCCCTCTACTTGTGGTAATAATCTTGCATAAAAATAAGCATCTTCATCCTTAGCTTCATAAATTGAATCAATCAAAGATAAATCTACTAGATTCTTATTTCTAATGGCACCACCAATTCCTTCTATTTTATGTGGCTTCCATTCACCATCCTTAAGTGCTTCAAAGCCTTCTGGCTCAACACCAATAATTTTGATGTTTTTGTTCTTTTCCTTTAAGTATTTTGCACAACCGCCTAATGTTCCACCAGTACCAGCTGCCGAAACAAAATGGGTTATTTTCTTACCTAATGCCTTATAAATTTCAGGACCGGTAGTTTTATAATGCATATTGGGATTATTTGGGTTTTCAAATTGATTTATTATAACTGAATCCTTTATTTCTCCATTTAGTTTAATTGCCAAATCCTTTGAGGCCTGCATGGATAACTCCTTCGGTGTTAAATACACCTTAGCACCATAGCTTTTTAATAATTTTTTTCTTTCTAAAGTTACACCCTCAGGCATAATAATTATACTTTTATAACCACGTGAGGCAGCTATCAATGATAATCCAATACCAGTATTACCACTTGTTGCCTCTATGATTGTGGAGCCTTCTTTTAATTTACCTTCAGCCTCTAAGCAATCAATCATATTCTTAGCGATTCTAGTTTTAATTGAACCACCAATATTATAATACTCAAGCTTAGCATAAATATTTGATTTAAATCCAAAATATTTTTTTAAATTATTTAATTTTAATAGTGGAGTATTTCCAACTAGTTCATTAATACTATCATAATATTTTTTCAAAATATCACTTCCTAGTTATATTTCCATCTAACCACTCTAGTTTCAAGTTTTCTAACTAATATATCAATAATTGAAACAACTACTGCGAGAACTAATATGCCTGCCAATATAGCTCTAAAGTCAAGATTTCTCTCATACATCTTTATGAAGAATCCTAATCCAGCCTTAGCACCTAACATTTCAGCTCCTGTCAAACATAAGAATGCAGATCTTAAGCTTCTTGATAAACCAACAATAATTGCTGGAATAATATAAGGTAATATAACCTTAAACAACATGCCAAATGTTGATACACCCATTGTTCTAGCAGCTTCAATTACTCTTCTATCAATAGATTTAACACTATTAATAGTTTGAGTTAATGTTGGCCAAAAGACTGATGAGAATATTACAAATACTGATGCTATATAAAATGTTGGAGCTATCATTACTACATATGGTGTATATACAAGAGGAGGAATAGGAGATAATATACCAGCGATAGGTGAAACTACCTCTCTAACTCTTGGAATAAATCCAGCAAGTAATCCAACAATAACACCAGATGCTAAACCAATTATTACACCAAAGAATAATAATTTTACTGATGCGAATATACCATCAGTTACTTCTCCTGATTTTTCTTGATATATATTGAATAATCCTTCTGGAGATGGAATAAGTAAATCATTATTTGTCCATCCTAATTTATATCCTAATTCCCATAATAATAGAAAACCAAACAACACAGTAAATACATCAGATACACTCTTTTTCTTTCTAATTACAAATAATATTAAATAATATACTTCAAAAATAATTAAAAATATTACATATGTTGTTGAAGGATATATATTTTCATGTTCAGTTTGATAATCTAAAAATAATGTTAAGAATAAATTTATTATAAATAATGAATTAACAATAATAAAACCTAACAATAATTTCTTAAATCCACCATCTCTGAATTTTAGTGAGGCATATCTTGTTTTAAAGAATTCTTTAATCTTTTCCACTACAACATCGCCTCCTCATAAATATCATCTTTGATTCTATCGTAGAATAATGAGAACAATCTTTTATATAATCCTTGATATTCAGATGTACTAACCAATTCTTCTCTTTTTCTTGGAGTTTTTAAATTAACTTCTAGCTCTTCTTTAATCTTGCCAGGCTCCATTACAAAGATTCTATCAGCTAATAATAATGCTTCATCAATGTCATGAGTAACAAATATTACTGTTTTCTTATTTTCTTTAGATAGCTTTAGAACTAATTCTTGAAGCTCTAATCTTAATTTTGGATCAATCGCTCCAAATGGTTCATCCATTAATAATATATCTGATTCTAAAGCTAAAGCTCTAGCTACTGCAACTCTTTGTTGCATACCACCTGATAATTCATTAGGATATTTATCTTTAGCTTCAAATAATTCAACTGATTTTAAATAATTATTAGCTAATTCATCTCTTTCCTTTTTTGAATATTTTTTACCAGATTGTTTAATACCAAATAAAACATTCCCTTTAGCTGTTAGCCATGGAAATAATGAATAATGCTGAAATACAACAGCTCTATCCACTCCAGGACCTGTAACTTCATTTGAATCAATGAGCAATCTACCACTAGTTGGCTTATTAAGTCCACTTAAAATAGAAAGCAATGTTGATTTACCACAACCTGAATTGCCTAACAAGCAAATAAATTCGCCTTCATCAATGTTAATATTTATATCATTTAATGCAGGAAATTTTGTTTTTTTCCCTTCATATTCAAAGCTTACATGCTCTATTTCTATTTTATGTGCCATATAATCACCTACTCATTTAACAAGAATAATGAATCTCTAACTGTTGTTAAATCATCGTGACCAGGATAAATATAATAATTTTCTGGATATGATAATAGCTTTTTTAAAGTATTTTTCATATCGTCATCATTTCCTGTTGGATATGTAGTCATAGCATGTCTACCTTTAAAAATAGTATCACCTGAAAATATCGCATGTGATATAAGGTATGATGTAGCACCTTTTTGATGTCCAGGAGTTGCTATAACTTTAATCTTTTTACCAATAATTTCAATTTCATCATTATCTTTCACATGGATAATATTTAGATCTCCTTTTTTAAATGGAGGATCCTGATTGATCATATAATATGAAGTTATATTTCTATCATATATTTGTCTTTCTGTTTCTTCTGACATATAAATAGGAATATCCTTACCGATAAAATATTTCAATCCATCTATATGATCCATATGAGAATGTGTGATAAATATACCTTTTAATTTATATCTATCATTTATAAATTTTAATGCTTTATCAAATTCAAAGGATGTATCAATAATGATTGCCTCATCCTTATTTGAAATTAAATAAACATTAGTATCAACTCTAAATCCTTTTCCATATGTAAATAATTCAATATTTAAATCCTTTAAAAATTTTAAATCATGAACTGATACATTTTCATAATGTCCAGGATAAATAGTGTAATCTTCTGGATATGATAAAATTCTATCAATACTAGATAACATATCTATATGATTTCCACCATAATATGTTGTCATACCATGTCTTCCAGGAAACAATGTATCTCCTGAAAATATTGCCTTTAAGCTATCAAATATAAAGGTTGTTGAACCTGTAGTATGACCTCTTGTTATTAAGAACTTAATATCATAACCAATAATATTTTTAGTTTCATTATCTTCTACTACAATTATATTTAAATTATTATTTCTAAAAGGACTGTCCTCGCCGATTATATAATATGAAGAGGCTCTAGAATCACTAAGAGCCTCTTTAGTTTCTTTTGACATATAGATTGGAATATTTGTGTTGTTAAAAAACTTTAATCCATCTACATGATCTATGTGGGAATGTGTTATTAATACTGCTTTGATATTATACTTTTTAGTAATTTCATTGTATAAATTATCAAATTTGTATGTTGTATCAATTAATATTGATTCATTATTATCATTTGTAACAACATATACATCAGTTATAATTCCACATTCATCACCACTATAATACTTATCAATCATTATAGATTTTGAGTATTATATAATGCGAGCTTATCCTTTAAATATTGACTATTTGGATTTTCTTTAATTAAAGAATCTAATGCGTCCTTATAAATTGTAGTATCAATGTTATTTTCAATATGAACCTTTGATAAATCTGCGCTACCGAAGAATCCTATTTCAGCTGCAGAATTATAATATTGAATAATTCCTTTTTTGTTTGGATCTGCAGTTAATTTAGATGCAGTATGGAATAAATAATTATCAACATATGTTGTTGTTTGTCCAGTGAAATGAGCAACCTTTTCTAATACATCTTGTCTATTATCTTCATTTTCAATATATTCCCATGCTTTAATTCTAGCTCTTTCTAATTTAACAAAAGCGTCTCTTTTTTGTTCAATTTTAGCTGGAGTTGTTGTTTCACGGCAGCATACATAATTTGGTACTAACTCACCTGTCCAATATAAACGCTTAAGATTAGGAATACCTGATTCATATGAAGCCATTGCACTATCAGAAATAAATGCTACATCTATTTCACCTTTTGCTGCAGCTTGTGCTGCAAGAAGAGGAGTATCATAAATTTTTTCTTCTATAGTAGAAAAATCAATACTTGGATAGTGTTCTTTAATATATTGTCTACCAATAATCCATGCTTGTTCATCAGCCTTCATACCAATTTTAATATTATTGTAGTTATTAAAATCTAAGAAAGTAGTATATTTATCAGTTGAAGTAAATAAAGCTCCACCTTCTGATGCTGTACCAGCTATAATTCTTAGATCTTCACCACGAGCTATCGCTGATAAATGTTGAGGGAAACCAGTAGATAAGATATCTAACTCGTTACTATTCTTCTTTAATGCTGTAAAAGCTTCATTAAATCCGATATTAACGTATTCAAGCTTAATGCCTTCTTCTTTAATATAACCTAATTCATCAGCAACTTGTGTTATTGCACTTCTAGCTGCACCTTTAAAATATGAATAATATATAGTGTTATTCTCACTACCATTTGAACATGAAGCAACACCAACGATACCTACTAAGCCTAATGCTGCACCAAATAATTTTCTTTTTATACTCATTTTAATCTCTCCTATATAAAACTAAATTGCTTTTAATGCACTGTCGATATCATCTAAGATATCATCAATGTGTTCAGTACCAATTGATACTCTAACTGTATTTCTATAAATACCAACTTCTTCTAATTCCTTATCAGATAATTCTGCGTGTGTAGTTGAAGCTGGATGAATTACTAATGATTTAACATCACCAACATTTGCAAGTAATGAGAATAATTGTAAATTATCAATAAACTTCTTTGTTTTAGCCTCATCACCATTAACTTCAAATGTGAAGATTGTACCTCCACCATTAGGGAAATACTTCTTATATAATTCTTGTTGTTTCTTATCTTGAGATACTGCAGGATGATGTACTGCTTTAATCTTTGGATTGTTAGCTAAGAATTTAGCAACCTTAATTGCATTTTCTGTATGACGTTCAACTCTTAATGATAGAGTTTCTAATCCTTGTAATGCAACGAATGCATTAACTGGTGAAATTGAAGCACCTGTATCACGAAGTAAAATAGCTCTAATATATACAGCGAATGCTGCTGCGCCAACTGCCTTTGTGAAAGATACACCATGATAAGATACATTTGGTTCAACGAATTGAGGGAACTTTCCACTCTTTTCCCAATCAAATTTACCTGAATCAACGATTACGCCACCAAGTGCTGTACCATGACCAACTATAAATTTAGTTGCTGAATGAACTACGATATCAGCACCATGCTCAATTGGTCTAATTAAATAAGGTGTACCAAATGTATTATCTATTACAAGTGGAATATTGTGCTTATGTGCTACCTTTGCTATTTCTTCAATATCTACAACATCACTTCTTGGATTACCTAATGTTTCAATGAAAATAGCTTTTGTGTTATCCTTAACAGCCTTATCAAAATTCTTAGGATCACTTGCTTCAACGAATGTTGTAGTGATTCCATAATTCTTTAATGTATGTTCTAATAAATTGTATGTACCGCCATAAACATTGTTAGCTGCTACGATATGATCACCGCTACCTGCAAGTGCGATAATTGAATATGTTACAGCTGCAGCTCCAGATGCTACTGCTAATGCTGCAACACCACCTTCTAAGGCTGCTACTCTTTTTTCAAACACGTCTTGTGTTGGGTTTGTTAATCTACCATAAATATTTCCAGCATTTCTAAGACCGAATCTGTCTTCTGCTACTTTAGTATCATCAAATACATATGATGATGTAAGATAAATAGGTACTGCTCTAGCACCTGTTGCGCTATCAGGATTTTCCTGACCTACATGTAATTGTAATGTTTCGAATTTATAATTTTTACTCATTTTTTATTTTCTCCTTAAATATAATTAATTATTCATCATGTCATTAATTATAGTCACACATGATATTATGACTTCTTTCTTTAAAAATCATAATTGTGCACATTCGTTCACACTTCCAACATCGTAAATTTTTAATTATCATAATATCACCACTTTCTATTCCTACTATTTAACTAGGATAGCTGTATTATACTTTACTATTCCTACTATGTCAATAGGATTTATGTAAATTATTTAAAAATATTTGATTAAATATAAGATATTTAAAATTTAGAAAAAATAAAAAACATGGTCGTTAAAACCATGTTTTTGTTAGTAATTATTTATTAAATTTATTGGCTACAGATTCAATATTTTGTTCTTCAAATCGATATTTTTGAGTTACATTAGGATATTTATTATGATCTACTTCAGATAAAAACATATCTAAAGGTCTTACCCATAATGTACCATCACCATATAATCTTCTATAAACAACCATTTTTTCTTTTGTTTCACTATCAAAGGCAATTTCTTCTACTAAATAATAATCACCTTTAAAGTGCTTATAAATTCCATGTACTTTAATTTCTCTCATATAACCAATCCAAATTAGGAAACAAATTGTGTGTTTGATACCAAACCCATAATTCCTGCAGTAACTAAATAAGCTATGATTATAGCTAATAAAACCTGAAATATTCTAATAGGCCAAATAGCACCTTGCTTAAATAGCTTTTCAATGTTTAAATTTAAAACAATATAATATGCTAATAATAATACAATTAAAAATACTGTAGTATATATTAAGTTATGTACATTAATATCAAGTAACATAATTATAATTGACCTGCCTTAGCATTTTTTAAATGTTCACTTAATTCTTTTTCTTTTTGAGTAAAGTCTACTGCTTCTTTCTTATTACGTTCTTTTCTTTCTGCTCTTACAGATTCTAAGTGTTGTTTTGCAGATTCAGCAGTTCTACCTATATGAGCCTCTTGAACTAATACTTGAGCCTTATTATCATGGAATTCAAAAATACCACTAACTAAGGTTACATATAATTCATCTGAACCTTTTACTAGCTTAATATATCCTTCATCCATAACTGAAACAACAGGAACGTGATCAGCCATTACAGCATATTCACCATCAGAAGTTGAGTGAACTACTACATAATCAACTTCTTCATTATAAAGATTTCCATTATGTGTTGATACTACAATTTCCATTATTTACTCAATTCCTTTGCTTTTTTGATAGCATCATCAATTGTACCTACCAAACGGAAAGCTTCCTCAGGTAAGTCATCATGTAAACCATCAAGTATCTCTTTAAAGCCTCTTACAGTTTCACTTACTGGTACATAAGCACCTGGAATACCTGTAAATTGTCCACCAATAAACATGTTTTGAGATAAGAATAATTTAACTCTTCTTGCACGAGCAACGACTAATTTATCTTCTTCAGATAATTCATCCATACCTAAAATTGCAATAATATCTAGTAATTCATTATATCTTTGAATTATTGCTTGAACACGTCTTGCAACCTCATAATGCTCCTCACCTACAATTTCAGGTGATAAAGCTCTAGATGTAGATGCAAGTGGGTCTACTGCTGGATAAATACCTTCCTCTGTTAATTTACGAGATAGGTTTGTTGTTGCATCTAAGTGTGTAAATGTTGTTGCTGGTGCTGGGTCAGTATAGTCATCAGCAGGAACATAAATTGCTTGAATAGATGTAATTGATCCATCCTTTGTAGATGTAATACGCTCTTGTAATTTACCCATTTCTGTAGCAAGTGTTGGTTGATAACCAACGGCAGATGGCATACGTCCTAAAAGGGCAGAAACCTCACTACCTGCTTGAGTAAAACGATAAATATTATCAATGAATAATAATACATCTTGATGTTCTTGATCTCTAAAGTATTCAGCCATTGTTAAACCAGATAAAGCAACTCTCATACGTGCTCCTGGTGGTTCATTCATTTGACCAAAGACCATGGCTGTATTTTTAATAACTCCTGATTGAGTCATTTCTTGATATAAGTCATTACCTTCACGAGTACGTTCACCTACACCTGTAAAAACAGAAATACCATCATGTTCTTCAGCAACGTTATGAATTAACTCTTGAATTAATACTGTTTTACCTACACCGGCACCACCGAATAGACCAATCTTACCACCTTTAATATAAGGAGCAAGCAAATCTACTACTTTAATACCAGTTTCTAATATTTCAACATTACTAGATAATTCATCTAGCTTTGGTGCATCTCTATGAATAGGATGTCTTTCAGCTTTGATTTCACCCTTATTATCGATAGGATCACCTAAAACATTAAATACTCTACCTAATGTTTCTTTACCAACAGGAACTGAAATAGGAGCACCTAAAGCATCTACCTCCATACCACGAGCTAAACCATCAGTTGAATCCATGGCTATAGTTCTTACCTTTTTATTTCCAATATGAAGAGCAACCTCAAGTGTTAAATTAATTTCTTTTCCGTTATTCTTTTCTTTATCAACTTGAATTTTTAAGGCATCATTAATTTTAGGTAAATTACCATCTTCGAATAATACGTCTACTACTGGTCCTTTAACCTCAACAACTATTCCCTTCAAATTACTCGCCTCCAATCGCATTAGCTCCGCCAATGATATCAATCAATTCATTAGTTACAACTGCTTGACGGGCTCTATTATATAATAATTCTAATTTTGCGATAACTTCGTCAGCATTATCTGTCGCGTTCTTCATCGCATTCATTCTAGATGAATGTTCTGATGTTTTAGCGTCCAAAATAATACCATATATTATATCCTTAACATACATTGGTAAAATAATATCTAATGTCTTTTCTATACCTGTTTCATAGATATAATCTATACTTGAAGTTTTCTTGTTTATATTTTTAATTGGTAACAATTCTTCAAATGTTACTTCACATGTTAAGCTATTAATAAAATGATTATAGCAAATTACAAGCTTATCTATTTCTTCATTTAAATATAAATCAATAAAAGCTTTTGCTAAAGGCTCAATATCAACGAATAAGACATCATCTCTAACATAAGTAGCCTTATCATTCAATAATTCATAGCCTTTCTTTTTCAAATAAGAATAACCAATCTTACCAACAGCACCTGTGATAAATTCACTATTAGACTTATGATTTTCCTTCAATCTTTCTTCTAAAGCCTTAAATAATTGAGAATTATAACCTCCAGCAAGTCCTCTATCTGATGTTATTATAAAATATGCAGTTTTTTTAACCTCTCTAGGCTTTAATAATACATGTTGAAAATCATCGCCAGCCTTTTCGACTAACTCTGATGTCATATTTTCAATACGCTTCATAAAGTCTTTATAAAGCTTATAATTCTTTTCAGCTTTTTTTACCTTAGCTTGACTAACCATGTACATAGCCTTAGTGATTTGTTCAGTAGATTTAGTTGAATTAATTCTAGACTGAACAGCACGTAGTGAGTTTGCCATAAGTTAATCCTCCTAAAAATTACATAAATCTCTTATTAAACTCTTTAAAATATGAATCTAGCTTAGAGCTATCTGGTAATTGCTTTGTATCAGTAATTATCTTCTTTAATTCCATAGCTTCAGGTTGAGTTTTCATTTCTAAATATAAAGATTCTTCATATCTTGAAATCTTTTCAACAGCAACAGAATCTAAGAATCCATGAGTTAAAGCATATAAAATCATAGCTTCCTCTTCCATTTGGATACCATGATGTAAGCCTTGCTTTAAAACCTCTTGAGTTCTCTTACCACGTTCTAGTCTAGCCTTTGTTGAAGCATCCAAATCAGAACCAAATTGAGTAAATGCTTCAAGCTCACGATAAGAAGCTAAATCTAGACGAAGTGTACCAGATACCTTCTTAATTGCTTTAGTTTGAGCTGCACCACCAACACGTGATACAGATAAACCAGCATTAATTGCAGGTCTAATACCTTTATAGAAATAATCTGCTTGTAAATATATTTGACCATCTGTAATAGAAATTACATTTGTTGGAATATATGCAGAAATATCTCCTGCTTGAGTTTCAATAATTGGAAGTGCAGTAATTGAACCTCCGCCTAATTTTTCATTTAATTTAGCAGCACGCTCTAGTAATCTTGAATGTAAATAGAATACATCACCAGGATATGCTTCACGTCCAGGTGGACGGTGTAAAAGTAGACTCATCTCACGATAAGCTACTGCGTGCTTAGATAAATCATCATAAACAATTAATACATCTTTACCTTGATGCATAAAATATTCAGCCATTGAAACACCTGAATATGGTGCTAAATATAGCATTGGAGCTGGGTTTGATGCTGAGGCAGAAACAATAATTGAGTATGCCATAGCACCTGAATCCTTTAATGTTTCATAAACATTAGAAACAGTAGATTCCTTTTGACCAATTGCTACATAAATACAAATAACATTTTTATCCTTTTGATTAATAATTGTATCAACTGCGATAGATGTCTTACCAGTTTGTCTATCACCAATTATTAATTCTCTTTGTCCTCTACCAATTGGAACTAAAGCATCCAAAACCTTTATACCTGTTTGTAGTGGTGTATCAACACTAGATCTATCCATTACACCAGTTGCTTTAACCTCGATAGGCCTTGTGTTTTTAGCATTAATTGCACCTAATCCATCGATAGGATTTCCTAATGGATTAACAACTCTACCTAAGAATTCTTCTCCAACAGGAACCTCTAGGATTCTACCAGTACATTTAACTAAATCACCTTCACTAATTTTACTAGAATCACCTAATAAAATAGCACCAACCATATCCTCTTCTAGGTTTTGAACCATTCCATATACATCGTTAGGGAATTGTAAAAGCTCACTTGCCATAGCTTTATTCAAGCCATGAATAAGGGCTATACCATCACCAACCTGTATAACATGACCAACATTTTCAGTTTGTATATCATCCTTATAAGCCTTAATTTGTTCTTTAATAAGGCTTGAGATTTCTGATAAATTAATATTCGCCACGATAAACCTCCTATAATGATTCTTTCAATCTTTCTAAAGTAGATTTCAAACTCATATCAATAGATTCACCATTATATACAATTTGAATTCCACCTATAAGATCAGGATTTACCATATTTTTAACTTCTAATTCTTTATCTATGAATTTCAATTTTAGTGTAGATACAATAGTATCCATTTGTTTTTTAGATAGTTCCTTAACACTAAAAACATCAATTCTAACAATATTTTTATTTTTTCTAACAAGCTTACGGTATTGATGTCCAATATCCTTAAAATCACTAATTCTGTCATTATCAACTAAAACGCATAAAAAATCAACAAAGGTACTATCTACAGATTTATAAACCTTTCTAACAATATCCTTCTTTTCATTTCTTGTTAAAGTTGGTAATTCTAACAATTTTATAAAATCATCTGTAAAAGTTTCTAAAATTGTCACAAAGTATTCATTAAATAAATCAATCTTATTTTCTTCTTGGGCTATATCATAAATTGCATTTGCATATTCTAAAGCTATCATTCACTAATAGCTCCCTTCAATATGTCATCAACAACATTAATATATTTATCTTGATTGATTTCTTTTCCAACAATTTTTTCTGCAGCTTGGAATGCTATATCAACAATTTCTTGTCTAATTTCTTTTTCCATAGACTTCTTTTCTTCCTCAAGCTCAAATTCAAGGTTATCAAGTCTACACTTAGCTTCTTCCTTAGCTTCATTTATAATTGTAGTTTTCTTTAGATTAGCTTCCTTTTCAGCATTATCAAGCATAAGCTTAATCTTTGCCTTAGCCTCTTCCATTTCTAAATTTAAATTAGTTTCAATTGAAATAGCATTTTCCTTAGCAGTTTTTGCTTCTTCCAATTCTTTATCAATATGCTCTCTTCTAGCTTCTAATATTTTAGTAATAGGCTTCCATAAGAAAAATAATACAACTACAAATAATATTACTGTTGCAACAATTTGAATACCAAAATCTACAGCGAAATCTAATGCTTGTGCTTGTAAAGCTTCAACATCTGATAATACAGCTATTGGTCCAAGGCCAGTTTTAACAGCACTAGTAATTTGTGCTACTGCATTATCAAGACCTTCTTGTAAACCAAGTATCATAATTATTCTCCTTATTTATTAACTAAATACAATTAAAATAGCTATAATTAAACCGTATAAACCTGTTGTTTCAGAAACAGCTTGACCAATTAACATTGTTGTACGAATTGTACCAGCCATTTCAGGTTGTCTTGCCATTGCATCAACTGCATGTGCAGCAACATTACCTTCACCAATAGCGGCAGCGAAACCTGTAAATACAGCTAAACCTGCACCTACATATTTTAAACCATCACCAGATTCAGCTAAAAATGCTAAAATATTGTTTAATACTACTAAAAAATCCATTTTCTTTCTCCTTAATTAACTATATATTTTTTCTTCATCTTTTATCTTCATAGAAGTAAAGATTACTGACAAGATTACGAATACTGCTACTTGAATTAAGCTAAACGCTATATCAAATAACAAATTAATCAATGGCATTACTGGAACAGCAAACCAACCCAATAAATTCTTAATCAATATTGAAATACATGCACCACTTATTACATTACCAAATAAACGTAACGATAAAGATATAGGTAATGTAAATTCACTTAATATATTCATCGGTAGCATTACAGGTGTAGGATCTAAGAATCCTTTTAAATATCCTAAGAATCCATTAGAAACAATTCCTGATGCTTGAATAACAAAGAATGTACACATCGCTAATGCGAATGTTACAACTACATATCCTGTTGGATTTGTAAACAAATATACACTCGATATATTAGCAAAGAATATAAATATTATAAGTGTTAAAAACCATGGTGAGTATGCTTTCCACCTTTTGCCAATGTTTACTTTAATATACCCATTCATCATATCAACCAACCACATAAATGGAATCAACCATAACGGTGTTTTTTTCATAGGGTCTACTCTTCTTATAAAAAAGAATAAAATAAATAAGAATAAGCTAACTCCTACGACTATCCAAATAGTAGCCGCGATAGACGACTTAGTTGGATCTAAATAATGGGCAACATCAGCTAATAACATACATATATCACGCCCTTTTTAATAGAGTTAAGATAAATAATAATTTAACAATTAAATATCCTGAAATAAAAGTAATTGTTATAACTAATCTATTATCACTATGCATAAAATCTGATGCAAATATCATCAATACTAAATAGCCGATAATGATAACAACTCTTAAAAGATACCACAAAATTGCACTTTTCTTAGGGTGTATTGTAGATCTTCCAACTTCAGTTTTAACAATTTGATAAAAGCTATCATTTTGTAAAACCATTAAAGCATGTGTAATCAATGCCAGAATAGTTCCAAATAAGAAATATATAAATTCTAAATTACAAAAATATAAAATTGTTGTAACAACCAATGAAATCAAGAGATTAATAGGAATAAAATATCTACTCAGAATTTTCATTTTCTATTTCTTCCTTCTTCTCTTTTTCATCCTGCTTACTTAAATATAATAAATACCAAATAAAAGTTATCAGTCCTAAAATGACACCAACTATGGCTAATATGACTGATAACAAAACTGATTTATTAATTAAGTATCCAATAAGATAACCTATGCCAGCATAAACAAACATAGAAAATATCCCTTGAGTAGCTAAAGCATAGATTCTACTATACTTTTTAATTTTCATTATTTTGTACCAAACAAACGATCTCCACAGTCTCCAAGTCCTGGAACAATATAACCATCTTCATTTAGCTTATCATCTAAAGCAGCTAAATAAATGTTTACATCTGGATGAGCAGTAGATAAAGCTTTAACTCCTTCAGGAGCACCAACTAAACCAACATATCTAATATCCTTAGCTCCACGCTTTTTCAACATATCTATTGCAGCAACTGCACTACCACCTGTTGCTAGCATTGGATCTACAACTAATACAATTGAAGATGTAATAGTTGAAGGGAATTTTGCATAATACTCATGTGGTTCTAAAGTTTCCTCGTCCCTATATAAACCTATAAAACCAACCTTAGCTGTAGGAATCATTGATCTAATACCTTCAGTCATACCTAAGCCTGCACGAAGGATTGGAACAATAACTACATCTTGAGCTATTTCATATTGAATTGATTTACACATAGGTGTTTCAATTTCAACCTTCTTTAATGGGAAATCTCTTGAGATTTCATAAGCCATTAAACCAGCGATTTCTTCAACATGTTGATAAAAATCCTTTGTTTTAGTCTCCTTCTTACGAATATTAGTAAGCTTATGCTTAATAAGTGAATGATTTAAAATTGTTACTGACATTAAAACTCCTCCTCATATTTAGCAATTTTATCAATTCTTCTTTGATGACGTTCATTAAATGAAAACTCTGTATTTAACCATACATCTACTATTTCTTTTGCTAGAGGAATTCCTGTATATTTAGCAGATAAAGCTAAACAGTTAGAATCATTGTGAGCTCTTGTTAATTCAGCAGCGTCCTTAGAACCAACTAAAGCACATCTAACTCCCTTTACCTTATTTGCTATCATAGACATACCAATGCCTGTATAACAGATAACTATACCTCTATCAACTTTTTTATCTTTAATATCTTTAGCTACCATATAGCCATAATCAGTATAATCACAAGAATCCTTTGTATAAGTACCCTTATCAAATACCTCATGACCTTGAGCCTTTAAATAATCAATAATTGCATTTTTTAGATCTAATGCGCTATGATCACAACCAATTGAAATTTTCATATAAATAATCTCCTTAAAACTTTATATGATTATATCATATAT
>JAEEGL010285902.1_pt1 | contig 17333 bp, 14 predicted proteins | sample 9134231 | NCBI WGS metagenome assembly JAEEGL01 (sample SAMN16246548, study PRJNA631951) | gut metagenome | biome: gut microbiome; feature: rumen; material: fiber-attached | host: Bos | place: Iran: Karaj | collected 2018-10
GATTCGAGGAAATATCTTATGAACAGTTCGGCAAACTATCAGGTTTTGCGGATGAACACTTAAGTGAAGAAGAAAAGAAAAGATTTCTTACTTTGCTGGTAAATAGTAAAGATACAATCAATGGCTTAAATAATGAGTATGCCTTGGAAGTGTTGGGATATCTTTTAAAATATTCAAGTGTTCTTACATCTGAACAGATGAATACTGTAAAGCAGATGGTAGTAAGTAGAATTACATATTCCTTATCCGATGCTGGCATTACAGAGGATGAATTTGGAAAGATATATGAGACTGTTGATACCATTGCGAGAAATCAGCACGTTAGCATTCCTGCAGAGTTGATGAATGATGACAATAGAAATTCTTTATTGTCTGTTATTTCAGGGCAGAGTGTTGCTGAATGGAAGGTTTATTCAATTATCCGAATAATGAGTGATTATGTTAAGGATAAGAGAATGCCAGCTGAGCATTTAACGCCTGATCGTGAAATAGGAAAGCTATATCAGGGAATCTTTACAGCTGTTTATAGTACAAGTAGCCGAAGTGGCCATGAGCTTATAAACAGGATATTTGCTTGCTTTGGTGACAGCACATCATATTTGACAAACATGGCTTTGAACATAGAGGGCTATTTACGAGATATTCCAGATGGAGAAAAATCGTTTGATTATCTTTGGGATAGCTACGATAAGATTGCAGAGGCTTTTAATCAACAGTCTGCTGATGAAGCTACCGTAATATTCACTGATGCTGAAAGATATGATCTAGTTTTCAATATTTATAAAGCGAGAATATCAAAGGCACAGACTTTCGAAGATGCACATTCGATAATGAAGGATGCTGCGGACAATAAGCTCAGAAAGTATCCGGAATATGTTACGTATTCAGGAGAAGTTTTTGAGAGATATTACAAGAAATATGAGGCAGAAGTAAAGAATTTCTCTGAGGAAGATGCTCTTCGTTACGCTAAGGAACTTGTAAGTTATTCAATCAAGTTCAAGGTTGAAAAAGAATATGTTGATCCGTTAACAGAAGCATTAGCACAGTTTATCCCTTATGGAAAAATGAGCAATGATGATGTTGTTCTGATTAAAGAAATTGTAAATTATCAGCGTAATGTAAGAAATAAGGATGTTGAAGGGAAGTGCCTACTCCTTATTATAGGAATTTACTTTGATAAGCTCATAAACAAGAAAGAACTGGCCAAACTTGCATCAGATGTAATGTATTTATCAGGGAACAAGCCAGCTGACCTTAAGGGAGATGACAAAACCATAGAAAAATACTTCGAATGGATTATGCCAAATATTACGAAGTTCCCTTTAGAGGCAGCAGACTATAAACAGATATATGGTCTGTTTAATTTGTCAAAGGAAGCTCAAAACGAATTCATGAGTGTTTGTTGCAAGGATAGTTTCAAGAAATCCAAAAATGGGAAGGATTATGTGGACTTCTCAGAATTCCTGTTATTTATGTTTGAGGATGGGGATAGGGATGATATTGACTTAGTAGGGAAGTACTTATGCAAGCTCAACAAACAAAAGCTTTCAGAACTTGATGAAAGAATGAAAGAGTTGTTTAAGGGCGAAAAGAATTCACTTCATAGCTGGGGAAGTGTAAGAGAAGTTGCTGAGAGTACAAATCCGCTTTTGAACAATCTGTCGGGACTGTTTAAGAAGATAAAGAATTAGAGGATATAGATATGAATGATTTCCCAACATCTGCTGAGATGACAACGCAGGTATCAAATATCATTACACAGGGAATGGAATTAGTGAATCTATTTGTTAATAAGAACTATCTTATAGATGTTAACAAGTGTGATCCTATTCCACTTTCAGAGTCTGAAAAGACTTTTTCAGTTATGTCTCTTTTTCAGATAGACAAAATAGTCTATGACGAAGATGAAAACATAAATGATAAATTAGTCAGCGTATATAGCGCTCTGTCAAATTTCGGAAGCACAGCGTTGCTTGTTATTGATAGCGATGAGTCGGGAGTAAAGTTTTATCTTGGAACCAGAGATACAAACGAGCCATATGTTGCTAAAGAAATTCTTAGGAAGAGCTTGCATGGTAATTTCCCTGGAATCAACATTATTGAAAAAGATGCCGCTTCGATTGAAAGCCTGTTAGAGCAGAAAATTCCGGCAGAATATAGTAATAGGGCGGTTTCATCTGTGTCTATTGTTCCAAGCATGCGTGATGAAGACAAAGACAAGTTTGTTCAAGGAATTGAAAAATTTATAGATTCCATGGCAGGCGAAGAATATATGGCTGTTTTTGTCTCTCAGCCTCTAAGTAAACAGGATCTTGAAGACAAAAAGCGTGGATACGAGGATATGTATACAGCTTTGTCGCAGTGTTCTGAAATGAATCTTACATACGGAGAGAATGAGAGTGAAGCTGTTGCTTTAGGATTGAGCACGGGATTTTCTAAAGCAGTAAACGATGGAATTAGTGATACGACTGGAAAAAACAGTGGAATAAATAGGAGCCGTGGTAGATCACACAATCATGGCTATAGTCTGGGATTGTTTGGAAGTGGTATAAACTTTGGAAGTGGTACAAATACATCCAAGGGCAGTTATGAAGGGACATCTGAAAGTCATACGGAGACTCGAACTGAAACAGAGACCACTACTGATACAAAGACTGATACAAAGACTTCAACTAAAGGCACAAACACAAGCATACAGATTACGCGACAGAATAAAACTGTTCAAGAACTCATGGAGAAAATAGATGAGCAGCTGGAGAGAATTAAGAATTGCGAATCTTACGGTTTATGGGACAGTGCTTGCTATTTTATTGCTGAAAAGCAGGAAGTAGCTATTGTTGCTGCCAATACCTATAAAGCTCTTGTGGCTGGTGAAAAAACTAGTGTCGAAAATTCATTTATCAATATCTGGGACAATGATTACGATAATGCTGACAGATCACTTCAGATAATGGATTATCTCAGGTATGGGCTTCATCCAAGATTCGTATATAAGCCTGAGTTTGTCGGAGATAATTATGATACGCAGGAAATCACAGCAGCATCACTAATAAGTGGAGTTGAGTTACCAATACTGATGGGACTTCCACATAAGTCTGTAAGCGGTGTGACATCTGTTGTATCTGCTGAATTTGGAAGAAATGTTTTTATGAAAACTCCTATTAAAGCTCGGAGAAATATCAACTTGGGTGCTATTTACCACATGGGAGAGATATTTAAGGAAAATAGGGTTAAGCTTAACCTGGAATCATTGACTTCGCATTGCTTTATTACAGGATCTACAGGTTCAGGTAAGTCAAATACAACTTACAAGATAATTGACGAGCTTACTTCTCAAGAGAATAATGTGAAATTTCTTGTTATTGAGCCAGCAAAAGGCGAGTATAAACTGGCTTTTGGTGGTATGCCTGGAATTAACATATTTACTACTAACCCCAAGTATTATTCGATGCTTAGGATTAATCCATTTGAATTTCATGAAGAGATTCATGTGTTGGAACATCTTGACAGGCTGATTGAAATATTTAGTGCATGTTGGCCACTATATGCTGCTATGCCAGCGGTGTTGAAGAGCTCTTTCGAGCGTGCTTATATTATGCACGGGTGGGATCTCAATAATTCAACATATACAGATATGGGAAATGGAAAGTATCCTACTTTCAAGGATGTTCTTGATGTGCTTCCGGTAATAATGAATGAATCGGAGTTCTCTGATGAAGTAAAGGGAAATTACGTCGGTTCATTAGTTACGAGAGTGGCTTCTTTAACCAATGGATTAGTAGGGCAGATATTTAATAGCATAGGAATTACAGATGACGTGCTATTTGATCAGAATACTATTGTGGATCTAAGCAGAGTCGGATCTGCCGAAACAAAAGCTTTGCTGATGGGTATATTAGTTCTGAAACTAAGTGAGTATAGACAGTCCGCTTCAGAAGGCACTAATCTGCCTTTGCAGCATGTCACTATTATGGAAGAAGCTCACAATCTACTAAAGAGAACTTCCACAGATCAGGGACAGGAATCGGCAAATGTACAGGGAAAGTCTGTTGAAATGATAAGCAATTCAATAGCTGAAATGAGAACTTACGGAGAAGGATTCATTATTGTTGACCAATCACCTACAGCAGTGGATATATCTGCTATTAAGAACACCAATACAAAGATTGTAATGAGACTTCCTGAAGCAGTTGACTGTGAAGCGGTTGGTAGGTCTATTGGACTTGTTGATGATCAGATTCGTGAATTAAGCAGGTTGGATAGAGGCGTGGCAGCTGTATATCAGAATGACTGGTTGGAAACTGTATTAGTAAAAATAGATAAATGTAGCAGTAGATATGAAATTGATACTGTTACCGAGCAGGATAGAGCAGTTAATATGCAGCTGATTGGCGACTTAATCTATGAGCTTGTATGGCAGGATGAAGACAAAAAGTTTAATCTTCTATCGCTAAAGGACATTATAAAAAAATCTAAAGCAGATGCTGGATATCGTAACTCTTTGGAGAGAATGATAGATGATTACAAAAATGAATATGATAAAGGAAATAAGCTGGCAGCATTGCCAAAGCTCCTTATTCAGCTACTAAACTGCACAGATATGCTTAAGATGTATGACCCGATTATTCCAAATAAAAAGATTACAAAGAAATCAGAGATAACTAAGGAAATTAGAGCGAATGTAAAAGATTGGAGCGGGAAAGTATATAAGAGCTTAGATATGTATGCAGAGTTTAATGATAAGCATACAAAAGATGTGGTTTTGCTTAATGTATTGTTTTATCTTATTGATAATTCTAAAAATGGCTATAAATATAAGTATGTTTTGTATTGTGTGAGGAATTGAGTTTATTTTGGAAGGATTAAGTTATTGCCTGTTAACTGAGAAGGAGAAAGAAGCCTATAGAATTCTTGAAACTGCCGTTTTAAATCATGCAAGAGGATGCGATGTGGATCGCATCGATAGAAAGATAGATATAATGCGCATACTTGGAGCAGTTTTAAGTGATTATCCAGAGATTATTTATTTTAATAGAACGCTCCTAAGAACAAACAGATCTTTTTTCTCAAAGTATATATCTTTTACAGGGATAGTTCCTGAAAGCAGGGAGCAGCAGCGAGAAAAAAGATTGAAAGAGGCCCTAGACAATGCTGTATTTGAAATAGATAAAACAGCAAGAGATGATAGGGATATATTGCAAGGAATATCAGAGTTCTTGCAGCGTTCAGTTAAGTATGATCAAGATGAATTAAATGCAATGGCTTCAAAAAGATTCAACCATTGCCCAGATTCTCACAATGCTTATGGTGCATTAGTGAATCATCTGGCAGTGTGTGATGGCTTTTCAGCAGCTTTCTCGCTGATTGCTAGAGAATTGGGATTTAGAAGCATGATTGTGGAGGGAGTATCGAACTATAATCACACCCGTAATGTACAACACGCATGGAATATAGTTGAGTTCAATAAATCTTTTTATCATATTGATGTGACCTGGGACCAGAGTATGTACAAGAATTTTGAACAGTATCCATATTTTTATTTTGGCTTAACTGATGATGAAATTGCTTTGGATCATGAATGGGATTATAGATTTACTCCTAAGTGTTCAGATGAGAGTCTTTCATTTTATAGGCACAATAAGCTTGTGGCTTACAGTGAAGATCAGATTGACGCTATAGCATTAAGAGAAATGAGATTGGGAAAGAAAATAGTGCGCATTAAGGTTGCAACTAATGTTCCGGTACCTAATGACGATGGAGAATATATTGGAAGGAGAGTCCTTGCGCAGGAACCAAAAGCCGGATTAACAAACAGAATCCGTTATACATGGAATGAATGTTCAAGATGTTTTGTCGCGGTTTTGGTATAGTCAGGGAGAATATAGATGGCAAAGAGAGAGGAACAACCAGCAAAGATAAGTTATTTCTATGGACCTGGCTGGAATGATCTTAACAAGTTTATAAAGACATTCTGGAATTTAAACAGAGATGATATAAAAGCTAAGCAGGAAAAGTTTGAATATGGTAAGGGAATCATGTCTTTTAAAGGTGCATCAGCCTTGGTGGCTTGTATGTTTTTGATTCTCTTTGGGTCGTTATCATTCTTATTGATAAGTGGAATTGTATCGGCAGTATTAGTTGTAGCGTTCCTTATAGTCTATGTATTTATTTTCTTGGCCTGGTTAATAGACAGAATAGCGCTGCTAAGACATCATATTTTTGTTGCATGTCCTAACTGCAAGGAAAAATATTTAATACCTACGTATTTGTGCCCTTCATGTGGTGCTAAGCATAGCTGGCTTGTACCAGGGAAATACGGGGTGTTTCACAGAAAATGTAATTGTGGTGCTAGAATTCCTAGTCATTTTTTGACTAAAAGAGGATCTTTGGAGGGAGAGTGTCCTAAGTGTGGATTTAAGCTAAAGGGTGCAGAGAGTGTACCTCTCTATGTTCCTATTATTGGAGGTAGATCAGCTGGAAAAACGGCCTATATAACAGCATTTTCGTATCAGTTTATTGAAGATGTAGCTCCAAGAAATGGTCTTTCTATCAGTCATTACAATGAGGATTTTGAACGTTTTTATAAAAATGAGATTACAACAGATTATTTAAGTGGAACGACACGTATGACCAAAACTGAATTGGATATCAATAAAGCCAGTTCAAAGGCTTTTGGATTCTTTATTGAAAGTCCGAAATTATGTCCCAAGCGTCTTGTTCAGCTGTACGATGTCGCAGGCGAAAGCTTTATAGAGAATACTGAGAACGAGATGCAATTACAGTACAGGTATTGTCAGGGAATTATATTTATACTGGATCCACTTTCGATACCTGCTGTAAGAAATTACATTGATGAATCAGTTGATGAAAGAGATCGTAATAGTGTTGGCACACTAGACTCTGAATTGGTTTTGGATGCGTTTATGAATAAGTTGAGAGAAATAACGGGACAGTCATCCACAGATGCATCAACAACGCCAATAGCGGTTGTTATTAGCAAACAGGATATTGGAATATTGCAACAGTTCATTGGAGAAGAAGTGATAGCGGAAGTTATGGATGCTCACGGTCTTGAAATAGATAATTATTCTGATGCGGAAGATGCTGTATGTAGAAAATTCCTTAGGGAATATGGCTTATCTAATTTTGTAAGTAATATTGAAATGAAGTTCAGAAATAATAGATTCTTTACATGTAGCGCAATTGGCCATGTCAGAGAGAATGGTCGTTATAACCCTAAAGGTGTTCTTGAGCCTATGGAATGGATTTTTTCATGTGCGGATAGTGGTATGAAAAATGCATGGAGCGAGCATAAATTTGGTAAGAAGTTAGATATTTGATTTTTAAGGAGAAGGTAGTGGAAGCGATTATAGTTTTAATACTGATAGTGCTATTTGGATATGCAGTATTCTATGGGTCTATATTCTTTGTTGTTGCATTGGTTTATGGATATTGGGGATTTTCAATAGGAATGGCTCCTGTTGTATGGATAATATTTGCTATTGGAATGATTGTGGGATTCGTTGTGGCTTTTAGGAATGCCATAAAAGCAATAAAGAAGGTATATTTCAGTAAAAAGGAAACAGAGGAATAGGATGGACTTTGAGCAAATATTACAACAGATATTAGAAATTGTATATGAGTGGGCAAAAAGATTCTTTCATTACGCCATGAACGTTGGAGAGAATAGGTTTCTTCTTGTAGATGTTAATGTTTTATTTAATAAGAATTTGCCAGAAAACGTGCAATGGTATTTTGTTGGTTCCTTTTTGTTTGTTGCACTAATCGCGATTTTTGCAAGTGACTCATTTAGGGTTTTTCATCCATTGGAAGGGATTAAGGAATGGCCCAGTAAAATAAATGTTCTTAAGGTAACGATATTTGCGGCTGCAGTTTTTTCACTGCATACGTTTTACAAAATGCTTGTTACACTCATTGCAAATCTATCAGGCGATAAATTTGGCGATGTGATGATCAATTGCTTGGGAACATATATAAACCCCATTTCAGTCTGCGTAATGAGCATAGCTTTGACTACTGGAGAAATGAGAAAAAAGCATTTACAGGCGTTTTTCTTGGCTTTATCAGTATTTGTCACTCCGGCTTTATTAAGCTATGCGACATTTACAAATGAACATATTGCGATATATGCGGTTGGGATTGCCATGTCCGTAATTGCTGGAATACTCTATAGGCGATTTTCAATGTATATTACGTATTCAATAATGGCTTTCTCATATTTGATAGGAAAATTCTTTTTGATAGAGTACTCGGATCAAGCAGTAATACTCGATGGTACTAATTATTTTTATAAAATTGGCCAATATATATCATGCATGCGGATAGACATTGGGATGATTATTGTTTTGCTATTGATCTTGTTCATCTATAAAACAGTTTTGACAGAGCTGACCAAGAAGAATGTGACACTGAATTTGTTGGTTGTAATAGGACTGATTGCCATATTTGTTTGCTCTTATCCGGCAAGGAACTTTTTCCCTATTCATCCTGTTGTTTATGCTAGGGATTATAATGATTCTCTTTTGGAAATGCTTGGATCTGAGAAGGGAAATGGAGAGACTTCCCAAAAGGAAGTTCAGTACAAGGAACAGCCTGTAATAGTCACATATGTAGTAGAAAGCTCATATTTGAAAAGTAAGAATGGAACAGAGTATACCATCTACAACACTATTGATGGTGATTATAGTACATGTTGGCAAGATGGTGTCAAAGGAGATGGAATAGGCGAGACACTTAGGTATGCTTTTGATGATGCGCTTATTGGAAAGATGACAATAGCCAACGGAAATAGGCGAGATGAGACTAGTTATGAAGAGAATAATAGATTAGCTGCTGCACACCTCGTATTTAGAAAAGATGGTAACGATGTTTATGAAGAAGACATTGAGTTTGAAGACAATGAAAATATAACGTCTGTGTTCCAATTTATAGATGGAGTGGACTGCGACACAATAGAGCTGACGATCACTGATGTTTATCATGGTACGAAGTATAAGGATACTTGTGTGGCAGAAGTTAGCTTTACTTGTCTGAAAGAGAGATAGAGGAAATTAGTATGTCAGAATTATCAGATCTTGGGAATGATGTCAAAGTTGAATCTGAGGTAGAAAATCCTGAAAAAAGTGATGTCGATTACGGCGATGGTGATGGCGTAAATGACTTTTATGAAACCAATAATGAAATGAGGCAGGACTCTTCTGATTTTAACTATCAGGAAGGGTCTGATTCTGATGTCCCTGGGGATGGTGAGAATCCAGATCCGGACATGTCATCTGAGGAGAAAGCTGAAGATATAGATACTGGAATTCAGGATGATATCCCTGCTGAGACAGAAACTTCATCTGCTAATGATGTTGAAATAAATACCCCGGAACCCGAAGGAAATATGTCATCTGAAGAAAGAGCAGATGCTTATACGGACGAGTTTGAAGATGATTCAGATGAAACAGATTCTGAGTTAACAGGAACTGAGGAAACTCAGCAGGCGGAAGATGTGGTAGATGCTGATTCTGAGGAAAGTGGCGAAGGAGATGAGGCTACCAATCAAGATGAAGCACAAGCGGATTCAACAGATAATGTTGCAGATGGTTCAGAGAATGATGCTAGTTCTGAACATGTAGAGAATGAGGTCACGGCTGATGAGGATGTTAATTCTTCTGTAGATGATGTTGAGGATCAAACTGGGAATACCGCAGCAGATGGAACAGAGGATAATAAGTCAGCTGACGTGAAGAGTGAAAGTGATGATTCTGCTACGGAGGATGTTGGTGATCATGCAGAAGATTCAGATGGCTCAGAAGTAAGCGAGTCAGGGCAGGAGGATGCCGCTGCTTCAGAAGAAACAGGAGTAGAAGACGATTCATCGGAAGTTGATGGCGATTCAACTGATGAACAGGGTAATGAGGAAAAAAACGATCAAGATACTAATGAAGAAACTGCCTCTGAAAAAGTTGATGGGGCTGACAATTTTGATGATGCATCAGACACACAAGCAGATGATGTGACTGAAGATTCAACTGATGACGCTGACGTAAAAGGTGATGAAGCGGGAGAATCAGTAGATGACAGCGCTGAGGATGGTGCGGAGGATAGCAATACAGCCGAGACAAATAGCGAAGACAATGCGGAATCTGTATCTGGAGAAGACAACGATAATGTGGAGACTTCAGATGATGTAGAATCTTCAGAAACTGAGAATGCGACTGCTGAAACTAATGATGATGCCGCAGAAGAGAGTTCATCAAATGATGTAAGTGATGAAAGTGCTGGTGAGGACACGGATGAGGCTGAAAATGCTGTAGAGGCAGATGCTGAAGGTTCAGAAAATAATAATGAAGGTGATAATGCTGAAGGCTTTGAAGTAGACGGAACAGACGGGGAAGTAACTGAGGATAATACAGCTTCTGATAATAATGGGGAGAATCAATCTGAGAGTAGTGCTGATGAGGTTGCTGAAAACAATAGCGCAGATGAAACAAAGAACGAAAGCAGTGAAAAAACTTCCGAGGACACCACAGATCAAAAAGAGACTTCTGATACAGATGAGACATCAGAGTCGGATAATAATGATGATATTGATGAATCTGGAGAAAACGAAGCTACTGAGGGTGTAAATGATGAATCCGGTGCAGAACAGAATGGTGAGACTTCTTCAGAAAACAATGATGCTATGGATTCAGAGAATGAAGATAGTTCTGTTGAAGAGGGCAGTTTAGAGGATACTGATACAGCTGAAAATGACAATTCAGAAGATGGCAGTCCACAGACTTCTGAGAATGTTGATGAAGGAAGTTCTGCTGATGGCGTTGATGAAGGCGCTGAAGATGATAATTCAGATAATAATGAGGCTAAAAGCGAAAGTGGTTTAGATACTGAAGAGTCTGATAATCAAAGTGGTGTTTCTGATACAAATGAAGAATCCAAAAACATAAATGAAACGGATGATTCAAATAAAAATGTTGAAGATAATAGGGCTGAGATAGATGCGCATAATGAATCAGATGCAAATCAGGACAATGACGCCACAGATGCGAACCAACAAGCCTCCGCTAATGATACAAGTTTTGATGGAACTGAAGCTAATCCATCAACTACACCAATTGAGGATAACGCTACTGGAGAGTTTCGCTCTGTTGAAACAGAGAAGAGGCAGATATTAGAGAATTGCTCATATCATCAGGGGCAAAATGATGTGGGGGCATTAGGAACATGTGGGCCTACATCTATAGCCAATTCGTTAAACAGAGTTACTGGGACTAATGATTATACTGAGAATAAGGTACTCCACAATGCCTTAGATAATAACCTGTGTCATAAGAGTGATAATCCATATTCCTGTGGTGGAACCACTACCAGAGATGTTGTAAGTATTATAGATAATGTTAAAGATCCGGAGAGCAATATTCATACCGAGGTGTATGATTATGATAAAGCGTTGGATGTAGATTCACTTGCAGATAGATTAGATGAATCAGGCACGGTTGCCATGGTTGGTGTAGATTCTGCAACATTATGGGATCAGAGAGGCGACGTTAGTAATTCCGGTTTGTTTGCTGGGTATTCTGAGGCACCATCGGATCATTGGATTACTGTAGATAGCCCTGTCAGGGATGAGAATGGTAATGTTACTGGCTTCAATATAGTTGACTCTGGTGGAGGAGTCGATTTTGTCGATCGTGATAAGTTTGAAAAAATGTATCAAGGAGATGACAGCCATAAAGTATCGGATCCGACAGCTATCATTGTTTCTAACAAAGGAGATAATGTTAACACATTTTCTCAATCAGATAATGTGGCAAGAGCTGCAAATTATAAAGGAAGTGCGGAGATTTCTAGTGGAAATGATCCGCCAGAGATAAAAAATAGTTCGCGGGACATTAATGGTATCGAATTATCAGATGCTGCCAAAGAAGTAAATGCAAGATTTAGTGGCGAGAATTTCAGAGCTGAGAAGTCGTTTGAAGCTACTCTTAGCGAGTCCGATAAAGATAAAACTATAGATGCAAATAAAAAGACCACATGTGGATTAAATGAAAATCTTGGTGGAACCTTAGATAATGCTAAATTTGCTTCCAATGTTGATGCTAAAGATTTAAAGGATATAAAGGAACTAAGAACCCGTGTACCGGAGATTGATCAAGATACAGTGATGCAGAAAGTAATACCTGCAGATTCGGTAGGCAAGTACCTAGATGGTTCATTTACTCAAGTTGGTGGATGTGTAGCTAAGGCTAATGATGCTGCTCCTTATACAACAAATGGTGAAGCGGCTTATAAGAATTTGCGGTTAGATTATCCCGGCACCAAATATGAGGGATTCCAAAGCGGTGAAGATATGTATGTTATCCGATTCAAGTATACGGATGACTACGTCCCGAGTAATTCAGATATTCCTTTACAAGCTGATAATAAGCCACCATGTACTGGCACTGGATTCCTTGGAAGTGAAGAGCACCTAATTCCTGAGTACACACACGATTATACTGATATTTCGGATGGTGCTATTTATAAAATTGACAAGGATGGCAACGAGATCATGGTAGCTATGTGGGATCCTTTTGAAAACAAATTTACTGATAAAATTACAGGAGAATAAGATAAATGTTAGCTGTGTACAATGGGAATACATATAATTATGTACAAGTAAGAGGAAAGAGTTTTTTAATGACATATGATACACATAAGATAGATGAAACGTTTAGTTCACAGCGTGGTTACTATTTGAAAGATGTAACAATGTCGTTGAATGACATTGAAGAGATTTATGAACTACATTTTTGGGTAATATATAAAGATAAAACTGAACCTGAAGAAGAATGGTTAGTTGATGAGGGTAGACCCTTACACAAAGTACCAGACATTGAAAGAGGTGAAGTAGGACTTACAATTATGCATGATAGTAGGGACACTAGTTGGATTCAGCATGATAAGAATTCTGCAAGTAAAGTGGTCTCTCTTGATGAATGTGTGAAGTCCAGTGTGGAAAAGCATACTATGTTCATAAAAGGTAATAAGGTTGATAGTAAGATTAAAACGGAAGTTTCTCACAAGGATTTTATTAGATCAATGGTTTCATGTCGGAGGGAGAACAATTAGAGAATGGTAACTAACGAAATAATTAAACAATTACAGATGAATATACTTGGTGGTCAAAAAACGCCGCATAGTATATCTCAGCCCGTTGTTACTAGAGAAGATGGGAAATATTATTTAGCCGTGTTTGTTTTCTTTTACACAAGAGAAGATATTGAGGCGGGAGCTGTGAATCGTCCAAGTGTATGGGCTATTGCAGACATAGAAACAGGAGAAATCATAAAAGAGTATGAAACTAAAGAAAAAGATTTCTCCGATGCTCCATATGATGTCAAGTACAATATAAGGTCAGAAGCCAAGTATGACACATCAAAAGAATATTATGATAAGGCATTTGCAATACTGGATTCTGTGAGAGAAAAGCTGATAAGTTCTGGAAAATTATATTCACTTGAATATAAGGCATATCTAGACAGAATATTAGCAAATATACCACAGGATTATCAGAGATTCTATAGGGATTTAAGCGTGTGATATGTTGTTGCAAGCGCATATTTGGAGACGAAGCAAATTTTATAAAAAGCATTATAAAGATGTAAGCAGTATTCTAAAAAATGCTAAGCAGCTTAATTTCACCCAAAATACAAAGATAGTTTTTACATGGATTCTTGATGGTGCTTCGTGTATCCCGAATGCAATGTCTGTATTTCCGGGGCTAATTGCGGTTAATGCAGAATGGGCAGCTCGTCTTGTTTTATTGGATGATGAGGTGGTAAAAATGGCTTTCAGATTTACCATGGGACACGAGATGACGCATCAGTCAGGAGATTATGTGTTTTTGGAAGCTTTTACCAAAGATAGAAAATTTGTGAATTGGGTCAATGAAGTACATTCCGATTATGGTGGAGCGCAATTGGCATTTAATGGGAATATAAACAATGCAATTACCTCTATCAGGTATAAAGCTAAAGATTTCAAAGTGGATCAAGATAGTCAAACACATCCATCGTGGAAACATAGGGAAGAGTATATTAAGAAAGGCATGTTTGATGACATCTTGATAAAAAGAATTGCTTATAATGCAGGATGCAGTAACAAGGCACTAATAGAAAAGGTATGTAACCATTTTGCTCCTATCAAACTTAAGGAGGACTGATTATGAAGTTTGGAATGAGAAAACCAAGTCTCAAAAAATCCCTGAAAGCTAGAACTACAGGAAAGGCAAAAAGAGCAGTAAAAAAAGCTTTGATTCCTGGCTATGGGAAGAAAGGAACTGGATGGATCAAAAATCCTAAAAAGGCAGCGTATAACAAGGTCTATAATAAGACCTCATTTAGTTTGTTTGATTTGTTCAAGTAAATAAAAATATGAGTGACAAAAAGAGTATTTTCAATATGCCGGGAAATGAGCTGGAATCAATGCTCAAACGTCTTTCCCGATATACTTTGGTAGTAGAATTGGTAGCACTAGCTGCATGTGCGCCTATGTTTACAGGACGTTTTTTCCTGTTGATTTCACTGGCGACAATTCTGATGTACTTTGATTGTCTATTTATGCACATCTGCCAGGAGCGAAAACAGGGAATATGGAAGTATATTTCAAGAATCCAGTTGATCATTGCAGTTATTAACAGTGTATGTATTGCTCTATGCATTATTAAAAACGATGAGGGAATGCTTCGCATAATGACTGTGATTAGTTATGTATTCATCTGGGGGCATAATATATTGTGCTTTATTGAGAATAGAAAAGATGAGGAAATTCCTTTCATGAGGCACATCGGTGCATTTATAATTATAGTGACAATAGTAGTGTGTTTGATAGCAAAAAATGTTTTGTTGGATTTAGGGATATCATTTTGAGGAGGGCTTTATGCCAGAGGTTCATGACGGAAATTTTGCTTTTTTAAAAATATTAAATAAGAGTCTTTACGAGAAGTTGCGCTCTGCTGAGATGTATTCACGTATTGATTTCAATAGATGTTGTCAGGATTGTCGTTCTGCCTTGGAGATACTTATCAATTCGCTTTTAGACAAGTACGGACTGACAAATAAGTATGGAAAATATGAATTGGTCAAAAAAGTAGAAAAGCTTCAAAGCGAGGAAGTGCTTAGAAGCATTGGATTTTTGGGAGCGGATGAGAGTATTGAGGATAAGTATATTCTTCCGCCACTTGGTGATGTGAATTTTGAAAGAGAAGATAAGACCAAGAGTACTATGGACTACTGGGATTATATGCGTCGCTATGGAAATAGAGGAGCTCATACAGAGGCAAGACCAAGTGATCCTAGAAAGACTTATAAGAATTCAGTTAAGTGTCTGAAAGGTTTTTACTTGGCACTTAAAAGATACTATAAATCTCAGATATCAGCATCATTGGGAGATTTTGATGAATATGCTATGCCAATAGCAGAATATAACGTATATGAATCCTATGTTCCGTCTGATTCTGTAAGATCTAAGTGCCAAAGGGAGTTCTTAGCTTACACAAAAGATGAGAATGGTGATAGAGGCTTTTATGCTATTTTGCGTCTTTATAATAAACAGGATGCAGACGATATCTTTATGTTAAGAAATCAGAAGGCTTTTACAGAAGCAGCAAAAATGTCTCTTACAAGTGTTCCGGATGGAATGACCAGATTAAGGGAACTTGTGTCAAAGGATTCCGAAAATAGTACTTTTTATATCATAAGCTATATTTTCAATCAGGAACCCCATCCTCTGAATGATAGCATTTTAGCTTCTATGGAATTCCCGCAGAGAATAAGATTGTGCTGCAGGATTATTAACTGTTTGGAGAATCTTCACAATTCTCCGATTCCGATTTTCCATAGGATGTTGAATTATGAATGCATCTATGTTTGTCAGATTAGGAATGAGTGGATTCCATACATTATAAAGTTTGATTATGCGAAGATAGTTTCAGATGCACCTGTAGGAACCGTATATGCTGATGCAGTAAAAGCCAAAGAAAAGCTCCGCGAAATAAAGCTGAATAAGTATTTGCCACCGGAATGGGATAATATTACCCAAAATGCTGGAGATAAGGAGTGGTCAAAGGTAGATATATATTCGCTTGGAATTCTTTGCTCTGACATTATAAAAGGAAAGATAGAAAATCAGATTGTCCCAATTGATGAACTTGAAGAAATGGATCTGTCTGACGAATTGTTGGATACTTTGGATATTATGAGGGCGGAAGATCCAAATGAACGCTGGGGGATTGATGACATAAAAGATATATTTGACGAAGAATACCGTAGGGTAAAGAAATCAAGGTGAATGTATGCTATTAGAAATAGATAATAAGTTGTCATTGAATCTCATAGAAGAAACTGCTATAAAGACTGAATGCGGAATGCTGTATAAGGCCATGGACATGGAATATGGCAGGACTGTTGCTGTTAAAATGGTTGAAATTCAGGGGCAGGATAAGAGAGAACAGAAGGCAAATTATGAAAAGGCCTATTCTGAAGTAAAAGCGATGGTAGCTCTTGAAAGTGAAAATTTGCCGATACCTTGCATATATTGTACGCAATATGATAGAGAGAAATCAAAACTGTATATAGTAATGCAGTGGATTAACGGAAATGATCTGTCAAAGCATTTTCAAGATCCAGAGTTGCGCTTACTGCAATGGATGGCAAGTCTTTGTGAGATACTTGATATCATGGATAGAAAGCATATTTATCACAAAGATATTAAGCCTTCAAATATCATGATAGATAACAGAGGTCAGCTGCATCTGATTGATTTTAACATCAGTATATCTACTCCGAATTTGATAGAAGGAACGCTTAATTACAAGGCACCAGAGATGGCACAGAATTCTAAGTATGTTGGCCGGGAAAAGGTCGACATGTTTTCTATTGGTGTAATGCTTTATGAGTACTACACAGGAAGTGTTCCGATTAGAGGGACTGATTATGCAAAGAACCGCTCAAGGGGACCGTTTGAATGGGATAAATTTATTGAACCTAAGGAGAGGAAACCTGAACTAAATTCGGCTGTAAATGAAATCATCATTAAGTGCATGAAGCTTGATCCTAAGCAACGATACAGAAACTATGCTGATTTGAAAAGAGCTTTTGATCAGGCGATAAGGAGCATAAGAAATGAACAAAGAAGAAAACCTCGATAAGCAGTTGATGGAAGAATTGGCGAAGATTTTTTCAGGGGAAGATATTATTCCTTTGCCAGTAAACCTTAAAGTTGAGCAAGATGATGTGCCCGATATTGAAAGGTGGAAGTCACATGAATGAGTTTATTGATTTTAAACC
>JAEEGL010628443.1_pt1 | contig 17333 bp, 15 predicted proteins | sample 9134231 | NCBI WGS metagenome assembly JAEEGL01 (sample SAMN16246548, study PRJNA631951) | gut metagenome | biome: gut microbiome; feature: rumen; material: fiber-attached | host: Bos | place: Iran: Karaj | collected 2018-10
CTATCGTTATAAGTACAGGTATAGCGGAGATAATGATGCACACAGTCGCATATATGCTCTTGGTGTTGATGCTTTTCGCGATGATGGCAAGGACAAGACTTACAAAGAATCCGAAGCCGCCGGCTAAGATGAGGAACGTAAAGGAGTCTGTCATGGCTGCGTTGCCGCCGAGCCCTGACAGAACCCACATTACGATAAAGAACGGCGTTCCAATAACGCTTAATACCAACACGACAGTTGATATTATGCAGAGAGTTTTGGATGCAGTGTTATTCTTGTCGTTCATAGAATTATTAGTTCACTAATATCTCGATGTAGCCGGGCAGATTAGTACCCTCTGTTATGCCGGATCTTGAGACCTGCCAGGCGGGTTCGGGATTCGCATTAGCTTCAAGCGTTACGTCTTCGTCTGAACTCAAGGCGTCGATATCAAACGTCCCCACGCCGATATGGCGCTCTTCTTCGGGATCAAACTCAACCAAGTCCACACGAAATCGGAAAAGATAATGCTCAGTATGAAATTCATCTTCCATTACACAGATATCTCTTGGTTTTTACGAATAATGAAAAAACACGAAATATGGACTGCATAGAGATGGTTATCTTCTGTATTCATACAGTATTAGTGATTAATCAGGTGTATTGCTTTCAAAATCACAGTTCCAGCAGATATACAGATTATCGTTTCCAGTATAGTGATCAGCTCGTATATATAGCGGATGATCGCAATACGGGCAATAGTAACTTGTTTCAAGTACTATTACTCCTTCCCCGCCTATAACCTTTTCTAATTCATTGAGATTAAGTTCTTTACTCTTATCTTCCATTTCAGTTACCTCCAATATCCCAAAATGATATGTAGCATTATCTCCCTATAGTTATTATCGGTTCTTCAAAGCCTTGTTAATAAAAATAAAACAAAGTGACCCCTGTATCCGAGGCTATCCTCTTCTGCATACTTCCGTATACAGTATCGTGATATCACATTCAAAGATTATTAATAATGTAGGCTTATAATCAAAGTAATTTTACAGGGGGTTCTAATATGAAAAAACTACTATCCGTTTTGATTTCTTGCGTTATGTGCAGTGCCTTGTTATTAACGGCTTGTGAAGCTGCACCTGAAGAATCTACAGGAACGGACGCCCAGGCTCCGATAGAAGAGATGATCGTGGGTAGATGGATGACATCACTGGTAAACGGCGAACCGGCATTAACCAACGATAGACTTGTATTTAACGTTGTTTCACCGTCTGAGGTATATTCCAGTGTATCCCTTATGAATGTTAGTACTTTGCCTTGGCATGAACCTGAATTAACAGAGTTTGCAATTAGCGAAGACGGCTTTTCTTTTACTGATTATCGCCCAGAGGGTATGTCGGTAGTGAGGGAATACACTCTTACTGATATTAACGAGACTGAATTTACGGCTAACAGAACAGTTACACGGTTTGTTGATGGCGTCGAGGTGGAGACTCTGGAAAGAGAGAATGTTGTTACCTTCGTAAGAATTAATGATGATTTCAGCGGCGACATTATAGGCACTTGGGAAGGTAGCTGCACTAGTGAAGGATCTGTATTCGATGATGGTCAGCCTCACCGCTGGGAATACCACGATGATGGAACCTTCGTTTACTATGTACAGGATGGTGATGAGTGGGTTGCACATAACGATGGTGATTATTATGTAAATGGCACTTTGCTCTGTACCCGTTGGTTTGAAGGCGAAGTCGATAACCGAGAGTGGTGGGAGATCACAATTGACGGCGACACAATGACATGGACAGCTCTCAGAGCTAACGATGACGGCACAACATTTACTGCTACATTCGAGATGACAAGAGTAGCGGAATAACAGATACAATTCAATAATACTGATGATGTAACTGCTCAAGGGAGTATCTCTTGAGCAGTTTTTAACTTGAGATTTATAATACATGTACTCAAGATAGGAGATAGAAACTAGTGAAACGATATGTTTTGATAATCGTTGCAGTTGTTATGCTGGTGCTTACAGGATGCTCTGCAAAATATAATGAAGATGATTTTATAGGCAAACGTTCTGATGAGATAGTTAATACATATGGAGCGTTTGATTGTATTCTGGGAGTTGATGTTCCGGATGAGGATGGCATATACAGAGATTGCACTTGTGGTTACACCATCGAAGAACCTCAAAACGGATTCTTTGGATCCTCAGATGAGGTATTGTTATATATCAAATTCGACGAAGATGGATTTGCTACAGAATGTAGGGAAGGCTATCGAGCAGGTGGTTGATAAAATTCTACCTATGTTTCTACCTTTTTTCGATTTAGGTAGACAACTAGGTAGATAAATGAAGAAATTCTACCTATACTTCTACCTTTTTAGAATTTAGGTAGAAAACAAGGTAGAATTTCAGGATTTCCAATAGTAAAACCGGCGATCAACTCAGCTCAGATCAACTCAGATCAATAAGTATCCTCTACCATGAAGAAGCAGAGAGCTGTGAATATAGCAACTACGCAGGCTGAGATGATAGCCATATAGAAGCCGATTTCGAGTGTGACAGTTATTCCGCTGCTACCGCCGAGTGATGCCCACATATCACTTAATGAACCCAGAATAGTGCGGTCATCCTTTAACTGGTCCTGGATGTTTGCCAATCTGTAAATCTGATAGAGCAAAGCGACTGCCTGTACGCTGCCGGAGATCAGGACGTACTTTCTTCTGTACATCATAAGGATTACTATGATTCCGCCTGCGGCAACAATAAGAATCGGCCATGAATAGTAGCTTGATACGATGCGGTATGTGTCAGAAGAAGCCTCAGTAAATCCGGTTGATCCGAAGTTGATCGAATATGCCGGAAGGAACAGGCTTACGATAGACATTATGCACGCGATAAGAAAGCCGTACATGACGATGGTTTGGGATTGTGTTCTCATTATTAATATCCTCCTCTTATTCCATAAGAAGGATTATAAGACAACAAAATCGATTAATGAATACCTGAATACCCAGAAGATGATCAACCTGTATAGCAGTAGAGCCAATAGCTGATCAACAGAATCGCGAAATAAACAAATATCCTTCCGACAGCAAAGGATCTGTCAACTGCATAGTCCCCGGCCTTGAGTTCTTTGACATCAGGATTACGATAAGGATTCTTGACCACGAAGCATGCTGCGAGGAACAAAGATACAGCTGCCAGAAGTGTGATGATAATCGTGTCTGATGAAGAGACAGCGTTGCTTATAGCTTCGCATATGCTGACTCCCCTGTAGGTGAATCCGTCCTCGGCGAGGAGTCCGTATTCGATCATATAGACTGTGCCGTATGTCAATCCGGACACGAGGAATATAAGCAATTCAAGCGCATACTCGATAAGAAGGATCCTCTTGTTCTTCGCAACAAAAGGCATGAGATACGAGAACGAGAGAATAAGAGGACTAAGCCACTGCGAATGCCAATCAACAAATGCCGCGAAAGACGCATAAGTAACAAAGATTATGAGCATCGAATGATAAAGGACTTCCTTCTTGTCCTTGGTGTTGATCTGCTTCATGTAGCTTGCAAGACAGATAATGGCAAAAGCAATTAAGAACAAAGATACTGCTCCTGCCTTGCGTTCTGTGATCCTGCCGATGACCGTATACCTTGAGCTGATGATATTCCAGATCGTGTTGTATCCGGTTCCTTTCTCGAACACAAGCTTAAACAGAAGAGTCACGGACAGACATATACCGGCATTGATGAGGATGTCCTTTACCTTCTTGTTCACAAGAAGGATTATCGGGATAAAGATCATCAGCGGCATAGGCTTTACCGCGACTGCAATGGCCGTGATAAGAGAGAACATTCTGTACCTTCCTGCGAAGTAGAAAGGAAGAGCATACAGCATTATTATCATGTAGATGATGTCTATCTGGCCTGAACCGATCGTTATCAACAGCAGCACTGAAGAGAACGAATACAGATACTTCACGCTTCTTTTGTACTCGGCGGGCATACCGCATGCATTGCAGATACGCTCCGTCAGTTTGGTCGACCACAAGAAAAGTGCGGCAACGATAACATCAAGATAAAGGACAAAGGCATTCGCGATGCTTCCGAATCCGACATTTCCGTCAGTAAAGAATCTGAAAGGTATCATTAATATGGCTACTACAGTATAAGTTACCGTGCTGTATGCCAACTCGAAGAAATCCTTCTCGCCGCCGTTGTTGACCTCTTCGATATATGCGTAATCAAAGAAGCTGAACATCTTGCCGTCCAGGATGGAATCCAGAAGCCTGAGTCCCTCTCTGCCGATCAGGAACAGATCAAAGAATTGATTAATAAGCACAACCGAGAGGAAGATGCCTACACCGAGTATAAATCTGTCCGCGAAGTCCGTTCGCGCAGGATCGTTCTCTCCGTAGAACCATACGAAGAGCAGCACCGCCACTGCGACAACAGCATATATGACCAAGAACGTCATCTTGGACTGAACTCCGTTATATGAGCCTCTTATCTCGAATGCGAGGTTGCCGCTGTCGGTAACACCGAGCAGCATCTTATCCGTAAACTCATCGGCGTCATCGATCTTGTATGTAAGGGTATATATCTGTCCCTGTTCAAGATTCAGACATCCGGTATCAAAAACATCCTGGCATACTGACGTCGCTTCAGAGGAATAAACTTCATTACCGTCGGCATCGGTCAGAACAACAGAAGCATATGTTCTTGCAACAGCATCCTTATCCGTGAGTTCTCCGAAGAACAACTTGATCCCCGTAAGCTTGTCGAAGGGAGCCGCGAAAGTATATGAGACATTCATACCGGGCTCAAGGGCTACATATTCGTCGCTGTTGGTGCTGAAAGACCTCGACCAGAGTGACATCTTCGGCACGAATGTGACCATGGCTACATAAATCACAGCCAACAGCACGAAGCAGACAGCAAGGTTAATATACTTTGTCTTCCGGATACCGCTCATACGACGCTATTATACATCAAGCCGCAAGGGTTGTCCTTGCGGCCTTGATGCGGCTTTTTACTGTCCCGACAGGGACGTTCATGAGACGGGAGATCTCCTCGTAGGAGAAGCCGTCGAGGGCGTAGAGCCTTAAGGCCCAGTAAGGGTGGCCCGTGACCTTGCCGGCCACAAGGCGGTCGAAAAGCTCCTCGGGGTCGAGGGCTGCGACATCATGCACTCTGATGTCCACCGCGTCCTCGGTGAGGGGGAGCCATTCGCTCCTGATCTGCCGTGTCTTGCGGCAGCAGACGTTGTGGGCTACGGCCTTAAGCCAGCCCGGCAGCGCCTCGGGGGTCTCGATGGCCCCGGCGTTCCGGTACAAAGTGAAGTACACGTCGTTTACCGCCTCATCGCGAAAAGCATCCCGCTCCACGGGGGACTTCATCCACCACAGCTTGGTGGTGATGTAAGTGTTGACGGCCTTAACGACCAGGGGGAGTGTGAGGTGGTAGACCTCCTCGAAAGCGGCCTCATCACCTTCTCTCATTGCAATAAAAAAAGAATAAAACTTGGGCGTATCCATTTAAGGACTTCCTTTCCTGAGGGGTCGATTTTGGGCATAGTTGCCCAACCCATCAGTCGCCTAGTTCTATTCATCTAAGCCAGGTCTCTTCGCATAGGAAGAAAAACCTTACGCTATATTACTGCTCCCGAGAAAGCCAAAAGTCAAGTCAAAATTTATTTTCAAAAGTCAATGAACAATTTTGAACCTGAGCTGCTCTATATAAGTAAACGACCGCGAATGGAGGTGTAAGGCATGGATATCATTACAGATCTAAATGACATTAACATGGTGCTTACAGATGTTCTTAACACGCCCGTGATAGCATTCGAGCTGCTGCCGAATTATCTGAAGTACACATTATCAGATTACTATCCAGAAGTGGATCAGGTAAGCATCGAGATAAGTCTCGTAACTCTTTCTGCGAAGCTTACGTTCGGCGACATGATCCTTCTGTCGTGCATCGACGATCACAGAAAATGGTCCCTCGACCGCGATGTTGTGTTTAACAACTACTACTTTATTCACGGAATGGCAGGCGCCCTTCATTACTGTGATTCGATCGATGTCAGACTCTTTAAGAAGATAAGTGCGCGGGTATTTCTCGAGCATTATAAAGCGCGCGATTACATCATTGTTGACGACATCCCGGAGGATATGACGCTGGATAAGTTCTTCATCGAAGACTACAGAAAGTATTCTGCATCGCCATTCGTCGAGAGACTCGACAGTTCACGGGATCAGGCGATTGACGAGTACTACGAGAACTTAAGGCGCCAGATATTTCCGGCGCTTGCTAACGCCAAGAAACAACTCATACAGGAAAACACTTATAAGAAAGCACCGGCAGTTATGTGCGGATGGAGGTAATTATGAAGACAAAACCTGAAGTATTAAGAGAAACATCAAGAGGAATCGAGACCGTCAACACGGTAAGTGAATTGTTCGCAAGAAAGAGGACTCTATTCATCACCGGAAAGATCGACGACGAAGCTGCTGAGGACATGATCACGAGCCTTCTGTATCTGGAGTCCCAGGACTCGAAGGAGCCCGTTAAGGTCATTATCAATTCTCCCGGCGGGGAGGTCAGATCGGGACTTGCGATATATGACGCTTTAAGACTTATGAGCGTGCCCGTGATCACGGTGTGCACAGGATCGGCGGCGTCGATGGGAGCCGTGATTTTCGCTGCGGGAGACAAGCGTATCATGCTGCCGCATTCCGAGATCATGATCCACGACCCGTCTTACGGCAGCCTTAACGTGGATCACATGAAGCCGCACGAGATCCAGGAGCGCGTGGACAGTCTGAAGAAGACCGGAGACGAGCTCGTGAAGATCCTCACGGAGCGTACGGGAAGAACGGAAGAAGAGGTAAGAGAGAAGACTCGCGAGGACAGCTTTTTCGCCCCTGAAGAGGCGATAAGGTTCGGGCTCGCGACAGACACTGCAAAGTCACTTAAGGAGGTGATCTCATGAAGAATTACGGCAAAAGAGTACTCGCTTCAGACTACGAGATAAGCAACGACACGAGGGCGACAGGCCTTAACAACAACGACCTGATCATAGGCGCGACGGGCAGCGGCAAGACCGGCGGCTACGTCATACCGAACCTTCAGATCACAGACCACAGCATGGTCATTTCCGACACTAAGAGGAACCTCTACCGCATCTTTAAAGACGACCTCATAAGCCGCGGGTTCAAGGTCGCGGTGATCGACTTCGTAGACCCCGGAAACTCGTGTGCCTACAACCCCATCGATCACATCAGGATCAATTCTGACGGCTCTTACCGCGAGCAGGACATCGCGATTATAAGCCGCTGTCTCGTTCCTATCATGGATGTGAGTGAGCCTTTCTGGGAGATGGCTGCGAGAACTTACATGAGCTTTCTTATCGCGTACATGCTCGAGACGGAGCAGAAGTCCGAGCAGAACCTTGCGACCGTCATGAAGATACACACGAAGTACTGCAGGAAGTCCAACAGACTCGAGTTCGACTTGTATGCGAAGAAACATCCTGATACGCTCGCGGGCCGCATATATAACCGCATAGCTGCGTCGGAAAGTGCAGACAAGATGTGGGCGAGCATACTCGAGTTCGCGACGGAAGCGCTGGTGCCTTTCGACTACCGCGAGATGAGGTCGATCTTCTCTCAAGAGGAGTCGTTCGACATGGGCAGTCTCGGCCGCGAGAAGACGGTCCTCTTCATCAACCAGAGCGACACGGATCACACGTTCGCTACCGTGGTAAACCTTCTTACGACGCAGATGTTCCAGATCTTGTGCCGTGAGGCTGACGCGCAGTCCGATTCACGCCTGAAGGTGCCCGTGAGGATCATCCTCGACGACTTCGCGACGGGTGCGGCCATCCCCGACTTTGACAAGCTGATCTCGGTCATCAGAAGCCGCGAGATCTATGTCTCCATCATCCTTCAGAGCATCTCGCAGCTCGACTCGGTCTATGCCTCGCGCGAAGCCGGAACATCCGCGAGCAGGACGATCATCAACAACTGCGATACGATCCTCTTCCTCGGCGGACAGGACGAGGAGACAGAGCATTTCGTCGCCAAGAAGTGCCTCAAGACAGAGGACACGATACACACCAAGCCCCGCGAAAAGGCATACCTCATGGTCGCGGGACAGATAGGAAGGCTCACGGATAAGATCAAGCCTTACAGCACGTTGGAGGCAGCCGTCGGCCTGCCGGAAGAGGAGGCAGAACATGAAGTGTGACAGAGAAGAGTACGATCCCGCAGAGGAAGAGATAGTAAAGGATTTCATTAACATGCCGCTGTCGGAGCTGGTTATCAGAAAGTACGATATGAACGGCGCTTTCTTAAGGCTGACGGATCGTAAATATCCGGATACGATGTGGCAGTATCTTACTGTCAAAGAACTCATCATCCTTATGTCGGATGCTTCCGAGATAGCTGTTGCAGGTGCGATGATGCCGTTTCTGGACGGCTTATCTGTAAGAGGCCGCGAGAAAGCGACACCGTATGAATTCCTGCACCTGACGACACAAGATGGGACGGAGCTTGTTAAGATCGTTGCAGCCGCACTTGATGTAGTGAAACGGAACAACAATCTGTATCTCATTATCGGCGAATGCGGAGAGGGAGGAACCGTTGCAGTTAGCCGAGACGAGATGATAACCTGCCTGCTCAAGGTCTATGACGGAATCTTCCTTCATATGCTGCTTGAGCTTAATACTCCGCTTAATCGTGAAGAGGTACTTAGAAAGCTCGATACCTGCTTTTAAAACATATCGTTTAAAGATAGAATGTGTAGTGTAAGTCAGGTTCGGATCGCATAGATGAGGAGAGAACTATGAAGAGATCAAGATCGGTATTGGCTTTGGGATTAGCAGTCGTCATGATGTTCCAGTTAACAGCATGTAAGAAGGTCGTGGAGTATGATGAGGAATCCCTCATCACTGTCCTGGAAGATGAACTGGGCATGGATGAGGATGAGATATATACAGCTGAGAATGACTCGAGTCAGAATGGTTACCCTGATGCTGATCTTGTTACGGCAAGATACGGTGATGCCAGGATCAACGCTGTATTTGTCGAAGACGCTGATGAGGCTGAAAATCTTTTTGCCGAGTACTATGATGGGTTCATAAATTCATTCGATGCGGATGACTCGTTCGAGGGCAATTATATCTTCAAGAGCAGCGACGGTTCCGGATATATCGTAGTCAACGGTTCTGACATAGGCACGAGTGTATTCGGAGCCAGATACGCCAGCGGTGATGTTTATATCGGCTTGTACTATTCAGGTCCCATGATCATCTTCGTTACTCCCGAGAACATGGACAGCGATCTTGATGATGTAGGAGCCGTTATAGAAGCGCTTGGATACCCCAACGTCTGATACTTAGTAAACACTTCATTCATTAACTGTCGGATAAGCGACAAACCCCTTATGCATTAACCATTGGTTTGTCTGTTTTTGCTTGGAATAATTAGCTTAACAAACAAAAACACACTACTAATATAGGGGGTCACAACAATGAAGAAGTTACTTAAGTCGAAGAAGGGTATGTGTCTTATAGAGATGGTTCTCGTAGTTGCAATTATCTGCATCCTTGCATCCGTCCTCTTATACAACTTCGTCGGAATTCTACATTACCTCGAGACAATCTGATCTGCCTCCGGGTATAGTTTACAAATCTTTAAACTAATAACGTTGAAGTCGCTGTTACAGTCTCTATAATCATAATTATTACACCCTGACAACGGGTTTGCCGGGAGGTTTGATTATGGTTAACAGCAGAGCTATATCAGCAAATAAGATCAGACTTATATCTGTCATCTTAAGTCTTGCATTAATACTTCTGATGATCCCTAAGGGCATCGTCAGAGCAGACAGCGGGAACTGCGGTCCCGGTCTTTCGTGGAGCTTCAGCGGAGGCGTACTGACGATCTCCGGTTCGGGTGATATGTATGATTATCCCGAACATCTTCACGGACCCGAATCCGGCAATGAACTTGCCCAGCCGTGGTTCCATCTTAAGCCTTATATCAATTCCATAGTTATCAATGAAGGCGTAACCTCCATCGGTGCAGGTGCATTCTGGGGTTGCAATGCCTTGACTTCAGTCTCGATCCCGGGTTCCGTCCAGAGGATCGGTTTTGCTGCTTTCGCAGATGATACTGCGCTCGGCAGCGTAGCCATCCCCAACGGTGTTATCGGCGAGGCTGCTTTCATCAGATGCAGCGGCATGCGTACGGTTACGATCGGCCCCGGTGTCACGGCATGCGGTATCAGTGCTTTCGAGAGCTGCACAGGACTTAACGGAGTCTACATAAGCGACGTGGCTGCTTGGTGCAGGATCTACTTCGGCGGCAACAAGGCAAGCCCGCTCGAGTACGCACATAACCTCTATCTTAACGGCAGCCTTGTAACTAACCTTACTATCCCCGCAGGCGTTACCAAGATCGGCGATTATGCTTTCGAGCATTGTATGTCGCTTACGTCCGTAACGATCCCTGAGGGATGCACAACGATTGGTGAGTATGCTTTCAACAACTGCCAGAACATCACTTCAGCATCGCTGCCGAATTCTTTGAAGACTGTAGGCGGCTTCGCTTTCGCTTCATGCGCGAGAATGCATACAGCACTTCCGGGCGGCATTACATACATCGGTGAGCGCGCGTTTAACGGAGCGCCGCTGTCTTCCAACATCGTCGTTAACCAGGGTGTTATCGGCGAGCGTGCCTTCAATGCATGCGGTTCTGTTATGGATCTCACGATCGGCGCGGGAGTAACTTACATCGGTTCCAACGCATTCAACGAGATGGGCGGACTTCGTAACATCCACTACGGAAGCACCGCTGCTAACTGGAATGCTCTCGCAGCAGATTCAGGTTACAACAAGGTAGTTACATATCCTTACTGGAGAGGTATCACGTACGGCTCTGCAGGAGCTTCGGTCCAGCCTGCAAGAAGCACGGTCAACTTCGGTAATTACACTTGGGACGTTCTTGCCGTAAGCAACGGCAACGCACTCCTCATCACGCACGAAGTTATCGCGTTCAAGATGTTCTCCTCCAACTACTCGGGAAGAGGAAGCATGAACACGGGCTGGGAGGGAAGTGCACTTCGCTCATGGCTTAACGGCGCATTCCTCGGAAGCCTGCCCGTGGACCAGAGCATCATCGTGCCTACAAGCATTTCAACTTCGCCTAATTCGCGCTTCGGTACACCGGGTGCCAACGGCGGTGCGGTAACAGACAGAGTATTTGTCTTGAGCGTAGAAGAAGCACAGCAGTACTTCGCGAACGATCAGCAGAGGACAGCCGTAGCATCCAATGCAGCCCTCGCAGGTGTTGGAGCAGCTCGAAATGGATCCGCACAGAGCGATCCTACGACAGGCAACACATACTGGTGGTTAAGAACCCCCGGTATGTTCTCATACAGCACGGCATACGTTAACTACACGGGTTCCATCAGGCTCGACGGTGTAGAGTCTCCTACGGGTTCCCTTGTGGGTGTAAGACCTTGCATGTGGGTCAATGCTGCTGCTCTCGGTATTACAGGAACATCAGGATCTTCAGCTCCTACGGGTGCTAATGTCGAGCAGATAAGCGCATTTGTAGACAGGCTTTATGCCGAGTTCCTTGGAAGATCCGCAGATGAAGCAGGCCGTCAGTATTGGGTCAATCAGATCCTCGGAGGCATGTCTGCAGTAGATGTATCAGCAGGATTCGTATTCTCCAATGAGCTTCGCGATATGCATCTATCGAACGAGGAATTCGTAAGAAGAGCGTATACCGTATATCTCAACAGAGAGCCTGATGCCGCAGGCATCGCATACTGGGTAGCATTCCTTGAAAGAGGCAATGATTACGGATGTATAATCCACGGCTTCGGTGAGTCGCAGGAATTCACTTCGATATGTAATTCTTACGGAGTAACAAGAGGAGATTATCCGTATACGTACAGATAAAATTTAGACGGCGTAGTGATGAACACTACGCCGTTTGTTTTATTTGTTCTCATGCTCTTTCTTGAACTGGTTCTTATACTGGTACATAGCCTGGTCTGCGCGCTTGAAGACGGACTCTACAGAATCATCTTCCGGAGTATAGTCAGCCATTCCGAGGGAGGCAGAATATCTGTCCCATGCCTCAGCGTTCTTATTGCTGTATGTCTTCTCGAATACCGTATAGAGATCAGCTAATCTGGCATTTCTGCTCTCGTAATCTTCTCCTGTCAGAACAGCTACGAATTCATCACCGCCGATTCGGTAGACAGGGGAGTGCTTGAGAGCATCGCACAGTATGTGGCAACAGCCCTTGATGTACTTGTCACCGTTATCGTGACCGTAGTTATCATTGACTGTCTTAAGATAGTTGATATCCATCATAAGTATCGCGAATTCCGCGTTGCCTGACTTGATAAGTGTGTTAAGCTCTTCAGTCTTCTTGTCATAGGCCTTCTTATTGCCAATGCCTGTAAGAGAATCCTTCTGGGCTTCCATGCTGATCTGATCCTTCTCGATCTCAGTCTTCTCTTTCTCCTGTTGGATCGCGGTAATATCGTCGATATAATCGATGATCCTTATCTGCATAGACCTGATCTCCTGATAGATATCGTCGATCTCGTCCGTGCTTCTTCTTGATGACTTGATATCGATAACGCCTGAAGCCTCGTAATTACGGTTCTTCTTCGGGGAGAACTTTCTCATCTCGGATGTAAGTTCATTAAGAGGCTTGACCACAAAGTGCGTAACAAGCAGGAATGCCATGATAAGAACGATAACCGTATATATGCTCGCACTGATAAGAAGGTAGATCATATTGTCTCGGCGGTCAGCCATAACGTTTTCCATGCTGACGTCGCATCCTACGGTACATATGAGGTGTCCTTCATCGTCAAATACAGGTGCGTAACCTGAACACAGCCATCCCCAGTCACCGTTCGAGATGATCGCTTCAGTCTCGGTCAGCGGATCGAAGCCGTCAAACTCAGGCTCGCGCATCTCATAATAACCGGTCTCATATAAGGGAACATCATCGGCATCGAGGATATACATGTCATAGTATTCGCCGTCATCCGATGCATCAGGCGCCCATGCGACGATATACAGATAATCGATATCGTCCATGTTGTCGACGTAGGTGCGCATGACATCGCGCTGCTCTACATACTTATCCCACAATCCGTGCTCTTCCAGATACTCCTGGATAAGCGAATCATCGTCGATCTCTTCAGCGTAGTCTCGAAGTTCCTGGAATTCGCTAGATTCCGCAGCGGCTCTGAGTTCGCGTAAGTAGTCTATATCAACAAATGAAGCGTAGTTTCTAGCTGAGTTGATGGTAAGGCGCTTATAGTACCTGTCGATCTGGTCTCTGGTTATTCTGTACGAGAGTATCCATATACCGGCGATCGCAAGCAAAACAATAGCGATGACGAATACGTACATCTTCTTTCCAATGCTGAATCTTATCTCGCGATGCTCCATGTAATACTCCTAAGCGCAATCTGCCTATTGTCAATATAGCTTGATTATAGCACCGCAGGTATGAATATTATGATAACGGTTAGTTACGATACCGTGTTGTATAATGTGTCCTAGAAATGAAGGAAGGTATAAAGATGACAGCGATAAGTAAGGAAAACAGGGCTCCGGTTGTGTGCATACTCCTGCTGTCATTTTTCAGAGCGGGAAGCATGTATTTTTACAATCCCGGCCCATTTTACCTTTATGTGTTCCACTTTGTTTTATCGGCAGCTGTACTGTGGTGTGCTTTCCGGTTGTTTGGCAAACTCTCAATAGGTGTCCGTAGTCGCTCGGGGATGACCGACGCGAGGTACTATCTTCTAAGCTTTGTAATCCTTCTTGTGTTATGGCTTCCGTTTATGCTGATCAAATATCCCGGAGCGATGAGCTGGGATACGTGGAATATGATCCTTGAGTACAGATATCACGAAGTATCAGAGAATCAATCGATATTTTATACGTTTTGGATGGGATCTTTCCTTGATCTGTTCGACAGAATCGGATATGCAGATGCAGGATTGTTCTTGTTTGAAATGATTCATTATATTCTGTACGCTGCCGTATTTGCTCATTCTCTTTTCATGATCCGTAAGCTCGATATACCGAAGTGGTACCTGGTGACGGCATGGATAATCTGTATCTTCAATCCGTATATCGGCGGATATATAGGTGTTGCACTTAAGGACGGCCTATATGCTGTTTTGCTGCTTGAAGCGATGGTAATGATCGTGGAGTTTTTTTCCTTCACGGTAATCGGGCATTACAAATTCAAAGCTGTATTGCTGGCTGCCTCTATAATCCTTGCATGCATGGTACGTAAGAACGGAGAGTATGTCTTCGCGGCAATTCTTATCTTTTACTATGTCAACAGTTTCATAACCAGACCCAAGGACGGTTCGAAAGATACATCTCCCAAATCAAAGCTTGGGATCATAGTTGCTTTCTCGCTCATAGTCTATTTGTTGTCGACATTAGTGCTTAAGGTAATCGTTAATCCTTATCCGGGCTCTCCTGCCGAGATGTATTCGGTTCCTTTTCAGCAGACTGCACGTTATGTCAGAGATTATCCCGAGGATGTGACCGAAGAGGAAAGGATCATTATAGACAACGCACTTGTATATGATACTTTGGCATCAAGATATGATCCCAGGATCAGCGATCCCGTTAAGGCTTATTGCGACGGCGATCATGATAAGCTACAAGCTTATTTCGAGGTGTGGAGACACCAGTTCCTTAGGCATCCGCTAACGTATATTGCTGCTACATGGGAGCAGAATTATTACCTCTTTGTTCCTGAAGCTGAGATTGAAGATACAGCCTATTATCTGAACGCACATAACGGATATGAATTAGGTATTGAACGCACTATCAATGATGAGAGAACGGATATGTACAATACAAGTCCGGAACGTAAAGCCGTTCAGATGCGCCTGTACGATTACTTTATGTTCCTCCATCATGTGCCTGTTGTTAATATGCTTTGGAATATTTCGATATACTTCTATATCCTGATCATCATGATGGTTATCCTTATCAGACGAAGAAAGGATATAACCGTGTTTATTATTCCTCTTATTACCGTATTCGGAGTGACGCTTGCGCCTGTCATGCACGGTCATCCACGTTACCTGTTCCCGTTGATCTACAGCATTCCGCTGTTGTTTGCTTACTTCCTGAACCAGAGTATTAAGGAAAGTTAAAGTTGGTTCCGGGAATATTGACCGGGAGCGGGGGCATGATAATATATTTTCAATGTTCCTCGCGAGAACATATGGGATAGGAAAACATTAGGAATAAGGAATAGGAGAAAGATTATGAAGATTTTGGTTGGTGCGGTTGTGCCTGCCGGAATTCAGGCAACATTTTTAGTACCCGCGATCTTGGTCGTTGTAGCAGTTATCCTGCTTATCATCATTATCGCTACGAGCTATGTAAAGGCTCCGCCGAACAAGGCGTACATCATCACGGGCCTTAAGAGAAAGCCCAAGATCCTGATCGGTAAAGCAGGACTGAAGCTCCCGTTCCTTGAGAGAAAAGACGAGCTTCTCATCGAGCAGATCTCGATCGACATCAAGACGGGCGACTTCGTTCCTACAGCAGACTTCATCGGCGTTAACATCGACGCTGTTGCAAAGGTTCAGATCAGGACCGACGAAGAAGGCATTAAGCTCGCGATGAAGAACTTCCTCAACATGAGAAGTGAGCAGATCAATGCACAGCTTGTTGACTCTTTGCAGGGTAACATGCGTGAGATCATCGGTACCATCACATTGAAGGAACTCTGCAATGACAGAAAGTCCTTCGGTGATCAGGTACAGGAGAAGGCTCAGGTCGATATGAACAACCTGGGTATCCAGATCATCTCTTGCAATATCCAGCATGTAGAAGATAAGAACGATCTTATTACAGCACTCGGCCAGGACAATATGGCTACGATCCAGAAGACAGCATCCATCGCTAAGGCGAATGCTGAAAGAGACGTAGCTATCGCACAGGCTGAGGCAGCTAAGGAAGCCAACGACGCTAAGGTATCTTCTGAGACAGAGATCGCGATCAAGCAGAACGAACTGTCGATCAAGAGATCCGAGCTTCAGGTAATCCAGGATACGAAGCAGGCTGAAGCAGATGCCGCTTACAAGATCCAGGAGCAGGCTCAGAGAAAGTCTATCGAGGTTGCAAACTCCGAAGCTGATATCGCGAAGCAGGAGAAAGAGATCGAGCTTAAGATGAAGGAAGCTCAGGTCCGCGAGCAGGCTCTTGATGCAGAGATCAAGAAGCAGGCAGACGCAGAGCGTTATCGTCAGCAGCAGATGGCTGAAGTCGAGCTGTTCAAGAGACAGAAAGAGGCTGAGGCCCGTAAGTACGAGCTTGCTCAGCAGGCAGAAGCTAAAAAGATCCAGGCTGAAGCAGATCTTATCGCTATGCAGAAGGAAGCCGAAGGTATTCGTGCCAAGGGTGAGGCAGAAGCTGATGCGATCCGTGCAAAGGCTGAAGCTGAGGCCATCGGTATCGACAAGAAGGCTGAGGCTATGCAGAAGTATGGCGAGGCTGCGGTAATCGAGATGCTCTGTAAGATGTATCCTCTCGTAGCTGAGGCAATCGCAAAGCCTCTGGCAAACATCGATTCCATCACGATGTATGGAGAGGGCAATACAGCTAAGATGACAGAGGACATCACAAAGTCCTTCAAGCAGACGATCGACGGTATAGGCGACAGCCTCGGAATCGACCTGTCATCCGTAATCGGAAGCTTTGCAGGCACAAAGCTTGCAGGTGCACCGGGACTCGGACTGAAGGCAGAAGCAAACAATAACGCAGAGGGCTGAAAATAACAAACTAACTACCTCTTGAATAAGGGCCCTCATAAACACACTCACGCCGGCAGATCGGAAACGGTCTGCCGGTATTCTTTTGTATTGACACCTGAAGAACTGTTGTAGTAACCTATTATTGAACGTGTTCAATAATAGGGTGTTTTTATGAAGAAAGACGAGAAATTACAGTTAACCAAGGACAAGCTTCTGGATGCGACCTTCGAGCTTATGGAGGAGAATGACGATCCGCTCGCGGTGACTTCGAGGCAGATCGCGGCGAAAGCTGACGTTAAGCCTGCCATGATCAACTACTGCTTCGGTTCGCGCGAGAATCTCATATACAGTACTTTCCAGAAGAGGTACCTGAGCTTTCTCGGGAACAAGGATGTGGAGGAGCTCATCAACTCCGACCTGCCCCCGAAGGAGGTTCTGAAGCGTCTTCACTATGCTGTCGCGGAGTGTCTTGTTAAGAATCACAAGTTCACGCAGGCGGTCACGTC
>JAEEGL011539702.1_pt1 | contig 17333 bp, 14 predicted proteins | sample 9134231 | NCBI WGS metagenome assembly JAEEGL01 (sample SAMN16246548, study PRJNA631951) | gut metagenome | biome: gut microbiome; feature: rumen; material: fiber-attached | host: Bos | place: Iran: Karaj | collected 2018-10
ACCAGCCGGAGCACGAGATTGCCTGCTTCCTGCGGAGGATAGAGCGCTTCCAGCCGGGCGGAAGCGTCGCGAATGAAACGGACCAGCAGCAAGGGGTCTCTACTTCTTGCCGAGTTTCCCCGTCTTTGCACCCTGGCCCAGGTGCTTGAAGATGTTGCCGCCGAAGTCGGTGACCTTGAATCCGGCCTCACGGCTGCGGGCGAAGGCCTGGTCGATGAGCCGGTCTACCAGGGCCGGGAACGGCACGCCGCTGAAGTCCCAGAGATAGTTGGAGAGCGAGCCCGGAATGGTGTTGATCTCGTTCACGTAGATGCGGCGGTCTTCTTCGTCCTTGATGAAGTCGATGCGGGCCACGCCGTCGCAGGCAAGCACGCGGAAGGTCTTGCAGGCCAGCTCCTTGATGAGCGAAGTCTCTTCGTCCGAAATCTTTGCCGGGAGTTCGCGTTTGGTCGACTGCATGCCCTTTGACTTGCCGCCTCCGCGCATGTATTTGTCGTCGTAGGTGAGGATCTCGCCGCTGCGCATGGGCACTTCGCAGGCCGAGGCTTCGCAGTCCTCGTAGTTGCCCAGTACCGAGCAGTTCACCTCCTTGAGTTTCTCTACCAGTTTCTCCACGATCACGCGGGTGGTGAAGGTGCAGGCGTAGTCTACGGCTTCGATGAGTTCGGCCCTGTCGTGGGCGGGGCGGATGCCCACGCTCGAACCCGAATTGGCCGGCTTCACGATGACGGGGTAGCGGAGGCGTTTCTCCACCGCATCCACCACCGCGTCGCGGTCGGCATACCAGGCCTTGTCGTTGAACCAGTGGTAGTCCACTACCGGAATTCCGCTGCCCTGAAGGATGAGTTTCATGGTGATCTTGTCCATGCCGTTGGCCGAGGCGAGCACGTCGCAGCCCACGAAGGGGATGCCGATGCAGGCCAGCACACCCTGAAGGGTGCCGTCTTCGCAGTTGGTGCCGTGCAGGGTGGGCAGGATTACGTCGAGCGAGGAGACGACCTTCCTGCCGAACAGCCCCGGACGGGTGGCGTAGAGGCAGTGGTCGCCGTAGACGGGGCGCATATACACCTCGGTGCAGGCAGCGAGCTGGGCTTTCATGTCTTTGTAGTTGGACAGTTCCAGCAGGCGCGCGCCGGTGTACCAGTGCCCGGTCTTGGCAATGTAGATGGGAATGATCTCGTATTTGTCGCGGTTCATGGACTCCATGGTCTGGAGCGCGGTGACCACCGAAATCTCGTTTTCTACAGAACGTCCTCCAAACAGGACTCCCACTTTGATTTTCATATCGCTTGTCTATTTAAACATATCGGGTAAATCGTTCTCGTACAGCACGGCGTCGCCGCTCTTCGCATGGGCGCCCAGTTCGCGGACGGCCAGTTCGAGCGAGTCGGTGCAGATGAGCCGCCCCTCGTCCATTCCGGCTTCGCGGGCCCCTTCCGTGATGGCCGCCCGGTTGAGGCGGTTCACCACAATGAGGAAATCGGCCGCCCGGGCGGCGCGGCTGCCCAGCCGTCGGTTCTCTTCCTCCTGCTTCGCACCCAGTTCCACGAAGCCCGGCGTAATCACGAAACGCTGCGCGCCCTCGCCCAGGCGCAGGTCACGCAGGACGTCGAGGGCCATGGCGGCGCCTTCCGGATTGGCGTTGTAGGCGTCGTCCAGCACGGTAAGGCCACCCTGTACGCGCACGCTCAGGCGGTGTTCCACCTGCTGGAGTTTGGCCACGGCCACGCGGATCTGCTGCGGGCTCACGCCCAAATGCTCTGCCACCACGGCGGCGCCGGCGATGTCGAGCAGGTTGCCGCGTCCGAGGAGGCGGGTCTGCAGCTGCAGCGGAGCTCCGGGGCCGATGAGCTCGAATTCCGTCCCTTCCGCGCTGTAGCGGATACCGGCCGCCCGGACGTCGGCGCGGTGCGCGTCAATCCCGTACCGCACAATCTTGCAGTGCTCGGGAATGCCGGCATAGGAGGCGATGCCTTCCGAGTCTGCGTTGATCACGCCCAGTCCGTCGGAAGGCAGGGCCTCGATGAGTTCGAATTTGGTTTTCTGGATGTTCTCGCGCGAGCAGAAGGTCTCCAGATGCATGTCGCCCACGGCGGTTACGATGCCCAGCGTGGGATGCACCAGTTCGCAGATTTCGCGGATGTCGCCCCGCTGCTTGGCGCCCATCTCCACGATGAACACCTGGTGATAGGGTTTGAGTTGTTCGCGCACCGTGCGCACCACGCCCAGGGTGGTGTTGAAGTTGCCGGGTGTGACGAGGGTGTTGTACTTCTCGGAGAGCATCCGGTAGAGGTAGTTCTTGGTGGAGGTCTTTCCGAAACTGCCGGTCACGCCCACGATGATGAGGTCGGGCCGGGCGCGCAGCATGCGGGCGGCATCGTTGTAGTACCAGCGGCGGATGAGGATCTCGACGGGTTCGAGCAGCAGCCCGGCAAGGACCAGCAGGGCTTTGTCGAGCAACAGCAGGAGGGGAGAAAGGAGGATGGCGGTGTCCAGGCCCAGGAAGTGCCAGACGGCCGCAAACGCGGCGAGTCCGAGCAGGAGGGTGAGCGCGAACAGGCGCAGGACCCGTTTCGTCCACACGAGTTTTACCTTGTACTGCGTGCCGAATTCCCGTCTTGCCTCCCAGAAGAGTACGATGGCCGCGATGGGCAGCAGGGCGGTCTTCCAGCAGAGCATGGGCAGCAGCAGGTAGACATAACGGCGGTGTCCCAGCAGCACGGGCCTCAGCCAGGTCCAGTAGCGCCCGGGCATGTAGGAGTTCTGCTGGTACATCTGCAGGTCGTAACGGAGGACCGCCGCCCAGGCGAACAGGAAGGTGAGCGCAAAGAAGATTTGGATGAGGAGGGTGATCATTGGACGCCGAAGAAACTTTCAAGAACCGAGGAAAAGAGCGCCGGAGCTTCGAGGAAAGCATAGTGCGTCCCGCCGGGCACTTGTACCAGGCCCGCGTCGGGGATGAGGCGTTCCATTTTGCGGCCGTCGGCGATGGGGGTCGCCGTGTCGGCCGTGCCCCAGAAGAGGAGCGTGGGCGCCGCGATGCGGGGGAGGAGTGCGGAGAGATCCTCGTTCACCGTGCGTGAGAGGATGGCCTTCATGCGGGGTGAGGCGTTCCGGTAGTCGGCCGAACCGGCCTGTCCGCGATAGCGTTCGAACAACTTCTGCGCGCGCAGGACCTTGAGCAGGAGGAACTTCACCGTCTTGTACGACCACACTTTGACATAATAGGACAGGCTGCGGCGGGGTTTGATGCCGGCCGCGCCGGTGAAGACCAGCCGTTCCACCTTGCGGCGCGCGGCGAAGGCGATGGCGATGCGGCAGCCGAAGGAATGGCCTACGATGGCGGGATTCTCCAGGCCGAGCGCATCGCAGAAGGCCTCCAGGAAGCGGGTGTAATCCTCCACGCCCCAGACCTCATCGGGCTCTTCGGAGGCGCCGAATCCGGGCAGGTCGGGTGCGATGAGGCGGCGCCGTCCTTCCAGCACGGGGAAGAATCCGGCGAATTCGCTGCAGTCGCAACCCCAGCCGTGCAGGAAGAGGACGGGAGCGCCCTGCCCCCGGTCTTCATAGTGCACGCTGCGTCCCAGATACTGCCACTCCATAGGGTCTATTCAAAATAGTATTCTTCGCTGGTACGACCCGTCTCCTGCGTGTCGTCGATGTCGCCGCCCGAACAGCTCAGGTCGAGGGTGACGCCTGCCGGAGCCACGAAGCGGTCGTCTTCGCTCAGACCGACCGACGGATCGGCCAGACATTTCTTCATGAAGATGCCCCAGATGGGAAGGGCCATGTTGGAACCGCTGCCCAGCGCGAGCGACTGGAAATGGACCTGACGGTCCTCTCCGCCCACCCAGATGCCGGCCGTGATGGAGGGCGTGTAGCCGATGAACCAGCCGTCGGAGTTGTCGTTGGTGGTTCCGGTCTTGCCGGCGATCTGCCCCTTGAGTCCGTAGACGGAGCGCAGGCGGGAGCCGGTACCCTGGTTGATGACGCCCTGCATGAGGTTCACCATGAGGAAGGCGGTGCGCTCTCCGATGGCCTCGCGTTTGCGGCCCGTGAATTCACCCAGCACGTTGCCCATATTGTCCTCGATGCGGGTGACGTACATGGGAGAGACGTACACCCCGCGGGACGGGAAGGTGTTGTAGGCCGACACCATCTCGTAGAGGGCGATGTCGGCCGGACCGGTGCAGAGGGCGTAGACTTCGTCCACGTGGCTCGCCACGCCCATCCGGTGCATCATCTCCACCATGGCGTGGGGGCCGAACTGCTTCATAAGGTAGGCCGAGATGTTGTTGGAACTGTGGGTAAGGCCCCATTTGAGGGTCACGGTCTTTCCGATCCATTCCTCCTTGTCGGTGGAACGGGGGGTCCAGTCGGTGCCGTCGCCCGCAAGGAACGACTGCGGTACGTTCACCACCTTGTCGCAGGGCGACATTCCCTCCTGCATGGCAAGGGTGTAGAGGAAGGGTTTGATGGTGGAGCCCACCTGCCGTTTGCCCTGGCGGACGTTATCGTATTTGAAATAGCGGTAGTTGGGGCCGCCCACATAGGCTTTCACGTGTCCGGTCACGGGTTCCACGGCCACGAAGCCCGCCCGCAGAATCCCCTTGTAGTAGCGGATGGAGTCGTCGGGCGTCATGGTGGTGTCGATGTGCCCCTTCCGGTTCCAGGCGAAAACGCGCATGGGGACCGGTTTGTCGAACTCGGCGAGGATGTCGGCCTCGCTGCGGCCGGCTTTCTTCTGCAGGCGGAAACGGTCACTCCAGCGGCGCGCCTGCGCCATGAGGAGGTCGGTGGTCTTGCGGTCCACGTCGGGCGCGAAGGGGCGGTTCTTCTTCCATTTGAGCTCGTTGTTGAACGCTTTCTGGAGGTTCTTCCCCAGATGTTCGGCCACGGCTTCCTCGGCGTATTTCTGCATGCGCGCGTCGATGGTGGTGTAGATGCGCAGGCCGTCCTTGTCGAGGTTGTATTCGCTTCCGTCGGGTTTCTTGTTCTTGTTCAGCCAGCCATAGAGATCGTCTGCCGCCCAGCGGAGTGAGTCGGCCGAGAAGTCCTCGGGGTTGTGGTAGTCGGAGCGGCGCGGTTTGCGGGCGTTCATGTCGCGGCGCAGCATGTCGCGGAAATAGGGGGCCAGGCCGGCGTTGTGATCCTGCACCTGGTAGGAAAGGACGATGGGCACCTGCTTGATGCTGTCGGCATCGTGCTTCGAGATGAATCCCGCCTTGGCCATGCGCCCGATCACGAAATTGCGGCGCACGAGAGCCCGTTCGGGGTTGAGGGCCGGGTTGTAGCGGGTGGGTTTGTTCACCATCCCGATGAGGGTGGCCGCCTCTTCCACGGTGAGGTCGGCGGGCTGCTTGGCGAAGAAGGTCTCCGACGCGGCGCGCACTCCGTAGGCGTTGCTGCCGAAGAAGATGGAGTTGAGATACATGTCGATGATCTCCTCCTTGGTGTAGTTCCGCTCCAGTTTGACGGCGGTGATCCATTCCTTGAGTTTGGTCCAGACCATCACCACCTTGGACCAGCCGGGAATGCGGCTGTTCACCTCGCGGCGCGGGTAGAGCGTCTTGGCCAGCTGCTGGGTGATGGTGGAGCCGCCGCCCTGGCTGCTGTCGCGCAGGAGCAGGGTCTTCACCGCAACGCGCGCAAGTCCCTTGGTGTCGATGCCCGAATGCCGGTAGAAGCGGGCGTCTTCCGTGGCCACGGCTGCATGCACGAGGTGCTGTGAGAGGTCGTCATAGGCCACGTAGGTGCGGTTCTCAATATGGAAGGTGGTGAGGATTTCCCCGCCTGCGGCGATGACCTGGGTGGCCAGTTTGTTGTCGGGGTGCTCCAACTCCTCGAAAGAGGGGATGCGGGCGAAGAGCCAGACCAGCAACAGGAGCCCGAGAATGAGCACGAAGGGAGCCGTCACTACAATCCAGAACCATTTGATTATCTTCTTGCGCGTTGCGTCTGTCATACCGGAATTGACTCGATGATTACAAGAGGCAAATTTAACAAAAATCTCGTCTTTTTTTGAAAAATTGCGAGTTTGTGGCTTACTTTGCAGAACGAATTACAAAATGTAAGCAGAAATGGAGGGGAATCTGATTATTGTCGAGTCACCGACCAAAGCCCGGGAGATTGGTGAGTTTCTGAAAAAGGAGCCGGTTGGTTACAAAGTGGTCTCTTCGCTGGGCCATATCCGCGATTTGCCGGAGAAAAGCCTGAGTGTGGACGTCGCGGGAGGATTCGTTCCGCAATATGAGATTCCTGCCGGGAAACGTAAGCTGGTGGCCGAGTTGAAGGCTGCCGCCGACAAGGCCGCCACGGTCTATCTGGCGTCCGATCCCGACCGGGAAGGGGAGGCGATTGCCTGGCATCTGGCGCAGACCCTGGCCCTCGACCCCGCCAAAACCCGGCGCATCACCTATCAGGAAGTGACCCGGAAAGCGGTGCTCGACGCCCTGCAGCAACCCCGTGGCATCGATATGAATCTGGTGAACGCCCAGCAGGCCCGGCGTGTGCTTGACCGTCTGGTGGGTTTCGAACTGTCACCCATCCTCTGGCGCAAGATCAACCGGGGCCTGTCGGCCGGACGGGTACAGAGCGTGGCGCTCCGCCTGGTGGTGGACCGCGAACGCGAGGTGCTTGCTTTCAAACCGGAAGCATTTTACAAGGTAACGGCCGAATTCTTCACCGAAAGCGGGAAATCGGCCCTGGGTACGCTCGGCAAACGCTTCTCCACCCTGGAGGAGGCGCGCCGTTTCCTCCTCGACAGCGTGGGCGCCCGTTACACCGTGGAAGGGATTGAGGAAAAAGAAGCGGTCCGCAAACCCGCGCCGCCCTTCACCACCGCTACCCTCCAGCAGGAGGCGGCCCGCAAGCTGCATTTCTCCGTGAGTCAGACCATGCGCGTGGCGCAGGCCCTCTTCGAGCGCGGACACATCACCTATATGCGTACCGACTCCACCAACCTTTCGGCCCTGGCCATCGGTACGGCGAAGACCTTCATTACCCAGCGCTACGGTGCGGAGTACCTGCACTCACGTCAGTACAAGACCAAGTCGAAGAACGCGCAGGAAGCCCACGAGGCCATCAGGCCCACCTTTATCGACCGCACTTCCGTGGGCGGGACCGCGCAGGAACAGAAGCTTTACGACCTCATCTGGAAGCGCACCGTCGCCTCGCAGATGGCCGAGGCACGGCTGCTGGAGACCGACGTGACCGTGTCGTCCGATCGGCGGCCCGAGCGTTTCGAGATCCAGGCTGCGCGGGTGCTGTTTGACGGCTTCCTCAAACTCTATACGGAAAGTTCCGACGAGGACGAGGTCACGGAAGGGTACAAGGTACTTCCCGCCCTTGCCGTGGGTGAAAAGCTGCGGAGCGGCGTCCTGCGGGCCGAGTGCAAGTTCACCCGTCCGCCGGCACGCTATTCCGAGGCGTCGTTCGTGGGGAAACTCACCGAGCTGGAAATCGGCCGTCCGTCCACCCTTGCCACCATCATCTCCACCCTCACCACGGGCCGGGGCTACCTGGCCATCGGTGACAAGGAAGGCGTGAAGATGCCTGTGACGAACCTGGAACTCGAAGGAGATCGAATCTCGGAGAGCCATAAGGTTGAGGTCGTGGGCGCCGAAAAGAGAAGGCTTCTCCCGCAGGAAGTGGGCATCATCGTTTCGGACTACCTGGTGGCGAACTTTGCCGACATCCTCGACTATGCCTTCACGGCGAATGTGGAAAAGGATTTCGACGAGATTGCGCAGGGCCGGAAATCGTGGAACGGTGTCATCTCCGAATTCTACGGTCCCTTCCACCACGAGGTGGAGCGGAACATGAACGACGGACAGTTCAAACATGTGACCCGTGAACTGGGCGTGGCGCCCGACGGAGACCTGCTGGTGGCGAAATACGGCCAGTACGGGGCTTACGTACAGAAGGGCGACGCGCAGAAAAAGCAGTTCGCGAGTCTTCAGAAGGGGCAGCTTATCGAGAGCATCACGCTCGAGGAGGCGCTTCGTCTGTTTGAACTTCCGCGCCGCGTGGGGGAATACGAGGGCGTGGAAATCGTGGTCACCAAGGGCCGTTTCGGTCCCTATCTGAAATACGGTGCGCGCAACGTTTCGCTGCCGCGCGGCAAAGACCCGCTCAAAATCGGCCTCGAAGAATGCATCGCCTTGCTGCGGGCGGCCGAAGCCCCCGTTCCCGCCGGCCCCATCCGCGAGTTCGGTGACATCTCCGTGCTGAGCGGCCGCTATGGTCCCTATATCAAATATGGCGGATCCAATTTCAAGATTCCCAAGGGGACCGATCCCGCTTCCCTCACCGAGGCGGCCTGCCGGGCCATCATCGCGGCGGGAGAGCCCACGGGCCCATCGAAAAGACGATTCAAAAAGACTAAAATGAAATAACCATGGGAAAATATCTTATCGACGACATCGACAGGAAGATCCTGTTTTCACTCATCAACGATGCGCGCAAGGCGTATCTGGAAATCGCCCGCGACTGCGGCGTATCCGGTGCGGCCATCCATCAGCGGGTGCGCAAGCTTGAGGAAAACGGCGTGATCACGGGGTCCCGCCTGTTGGTGAAGCCCAGCGCCATCGGGCTCAATGTCTGCGCGTTCATCAGCATTGCCATCTCGGAAGCCAACAAATATCCCGAGGTCATCAAAGCCCTAAGGGACATCCCCGAAGTGGTGGAGTGCCATTTCGTGACCGGCCGCGCGGCCCTGCTCGTGAAACTCTACTGCCTCGACAACGATCACCTGATGGATGTGCTGCTCAACACCATCCAGAACATTCCCTTTATCCAGAGCACCGACACGATGATCTCGCTCGACGAAGCGTTCGAGCGTCAGGTCTGGGTGAAAGACTACAAGACTTCACGCAAGAAATCAGCCGCGAAGTGACAGGATGGCCGCGGCCAGTTCCAGGTCGTCCGGCGTGGTGATCTTGATGTTGTTTCGCTCTCCTGCGATGTAGGAGAGCGGAATTCCGTATGCGCGGGCCACCGACGCGTCGTCGGTGAAAGACAGCTCGTAGGCCCGGGAATAGGCCGCCCGCAGTTCTTCGGAACGGAACATCTGCGGGGTCTGGGCGCCGTATAGCAGGCTCCGGTCGGGGTCGGTCCCCGTTTCGTGCAGGGAGCCGTCGGCGTCGCGCCGCAGGCATTTGAGCGTGTCGGTGACGGGACACACGGGAATGAGGGCCCGGCAGTCCTGCATGCGGGCGAACATCTCCTGCAGGAAGGCCTTGCTCACGAGGGGCCGCACCCCGTCGTGGATGGCGACCACCGCACCGTCCGGCACTTTCTCGATGGCACGCTGTACCGAGTGGAATCGGGTGAGGCCGCCCGTTACCAGCTGCTGCCGGCAGTCGAGGGCGTGCTCGTTGCAGAGACTGCGCCAGCGCTCCCGCATTCCGGCAGGCAGGACGGTGATGACGGAGATGTCGGGACAGGCCTCCAGGAAGGCTTCGATACTCCGCTGCAGGACGGGGATTCCGTTCAGGAGCAGGAACTGTTTGGGCACCGGAGCGCCCATACGCGTGCCGCTTCCGCCCGAGGCGAAGATTACATATTTTTTTCTGTCCATATCGCCGGAATAATGGGACAAAATTAACGATTTTTATCTACATTTGTAAGAAACCAATAGAAGCGAAAGAATAATGGCTTTTTCTTTTCTGAACCAGGAACTGGCTATCGACCTCGGGACCGCCAACACCGTCATCTACCAGAATGACCAGATCGTGCTGGACGAGCCGAGCATCGTGGCCGTCGACAACAATAGCGGCAAGTGCATCGCCTACGGGCAGAAAGCCAAGCTGATGCACGAGCGCAACAACCCCAGCATCCGCACCGTCCGTCCGCTCAAGGACGGAGTGATCGCCGACTTCAACGCCGCCGAAATGATGATCCGCAGTTTCATCCGCCAGGTGAATGAGAAGCGGCGCAGCCTTTTCCAGCCCAACCTCAAGATTGTGGTGGGCATCCCGTCCGGTTCCACGGAAGTGGAGATCAGGGCCGTGCGTGACTCGGCCGAGCACGCCGGCGGACGCGATGTCTTCCTCATCTACGAACCCATGGCGGCGGCTCTTGGTATCGGACTCGACGTGCTGGCGCCCAAGGGCAACATGGTGGTCGACATCGGTGGCGGCACCGCCGAAATCGCCGTCATCTCGCTGGGCGGCATCGTGGAACAGGAGAGCATCAAGACCGCAGGCGACGAGTTCACCAACGACATCCAGTTTTACCTGCGTCAGCAGCACAACATCCGCGTGGGAGAGATTACGGCCGAGAAGATCAAGATCGGCGTGGGCGCCGTCATCGCCGACCTGGACGAGGAGCCGGAACCCTACATCGTGCGGGGCCCCAACATCATGACCGCGCATCCCGTGGAGGCCACCATCCGCCACGAGGAGATCGCCCACTGTCTCGACAAGTCCATCGCCAAGATAGAGAACTCCATCCTTCAGGTGCTGGAACGCACTCCGCCGGAACTCTACTCGGATATTGTGGAGAACGGTATCTTCCTGTCCGGAGGCGGCGCCCTGCTCCGCGGGCTCGACAAACGCCTCACCGACCGGGTGAACATTCAGTTCCACGTGTCGGAAGATCCGCTGCACGCCGTGGCGCGCGGCACTTGTGAGGCCCTCAAGCATACCGAGCGCTATTCCACTTTCCTGATGCGCTAGATGCCCCGGGGAAAGGCTTATACGGGCGCATTGACGGCAGCAATCTTCATTCTATTGGAGGTTGCTGCCCTTGCTATGCTGCACGGAAGCCGGAGCCTGCAGAGCCTGTGGCTGAACCGCCTCTCGCACCGCACCATGGCCGCCCTCTGGGGCGGGGGTGAGCGGCTGAGGAGCTATTTCTCCCTGGACCGGGAGAACCGCGACCTTGCCCGCGAGAACTTCGAACTTTCGGAGGCCCTGCGCCGCTACCGGGAGCAGGAAGCACATCTGGAAGAGCAGACGGCCGAAGCCGATTTCGGCAGGGGTTTCCGCTATATCCCGGCCAGTATCGTGAAACTCAGCCGCAACAGCCAGCACAACTACATCATCATCAACAAGGGCAGCGCCGACGGCGTGCGTCCCCGTTCGGGTATCATCACGGGCGAGGGCGTGGTGGGCATCGTAGATGCGGTCGACAGGCACTATGCCTATGGAATCACCTTGCTCAACCCGCTGCTGAGCGTGAGCGCCCGGGTGGGACGTGACGGGATGGTGGCTCCGCTCGAGTGGAACGGCCGTCAGAGCGACCGGGCCGTGCTGCGGGAACTGCCCGCCCACTATGAGGTGCAGCCGGGCGACACGGTCTGGACCAGCGGCTTCTCGTCCATCTTCCCGTCCGACATCCCCCTCGGCATCGCCGGGAAGACACGGCTCATGAGCGGCTCCACCAACGAGGTGGAAGTGCAGCTCTTCATCGACTTCGGGGCGTTGCGCTACGTGACGGTGGTGGACAACCCCGAGAAAGAAGAAATCGAACGCCTGGAACAGGCTGAAAACAGGGAAGAGCCATGAGATCCGGACGCCGACTGATCGTGTATCTGCTGCTGCTCGTGGTGCAGGTGCTTCTGTGGAACTACCTGAACCTCTCACAGTACGTGCTGCTCTGTTTCCTGCCGGCCATGATCCTGTGTCTGCCCGTGCGTCTGGGAACCGTGCCCTCCATGTGTATCGCGTTCGCCATCGGTCTGGTCGTCGACTTTTTCGCCCAGGGCGTACTGGGGCTCAGCTCCTTTGCCCTCGTGCCCGTGGCGCTCGCCCGGCGGCCCATCATCTCGCTGGTCTATGGGGGCGAGTTGTTCTCGCGCGGGGAAGACCCGTCGGTGCGGCGTCAGGGCGTGTTCAAGATGTCCCTGCTGCTCCTGCTGGGAACAGCCCTCTTCCTGCTGCTCTATATCTGGATGGACGGGGCCGGAACCCGTCCCCTGTGGTTCAATCTGCTCCGTTTCGCCTGTTCGCTCCTGCTGAGTACGGCCCTTTCGGTATTTGTGGCCGACCAGATTACCCGTGAGGAGGATGAGCGATGGAGATAAACCGGCGCAGCGGAAAACTCCTCCTGGGGCTGTGGGTGGTGGCGGCCATCCTGGTGGTCAAGCTGTTCTATATCCAGATCATAGACAGCCGCTATAAGCAGGACGCTTCCAACAACTCCATGGTCTACGATGTCATCTACCCGCCGCGCGGGATCATCTACGACCGGAACGGAGAGATCCTGGTGGGCAACAAGGTGTGCTACGACATCCTGGTGACCCCGCGTGAGGTGGGGCCGTTCGATACCTTGTCCCTGGCCGCCGTACTGGGCGTGGAACCCGATTTCATCCGCGAGCGGATGGCCTATTACCGGACCTACCGCCGGAAAATCGGCTTCCAGACCCTTCCTTTCGTGAAACAGCTGCCGGCCGAGACCTACAACAAGTTCGCCGAACTCCGCTATGCCTTCCCGGGTTTCCGGGGGCAGGTGCGCACCATCCGGGAGTACCCCTTCAATGCGGGCGGAAACCTTCTGGGTTATGTTTCGGAGGTAGACGCGGCCTTCCTCAAGAAGCACCCAGACGAATACCGGAGCGGCGATTATGCCGGCCGCACAGGCCTGGAGGCTGCACGTGAGGAAGAGCTCCGCGGCAGCAAGGGCTATCACATCCTGCTGCGCGACAATCGCGGCCGCATCCAGTCGCGCTACAAGGGCGGAGAGGAAGACCGGGCGGCCGTCCCCGGCCACGACATCGTGACTACCATCGACGCGCCGCTGCAGCAGTACGGACAGCGGCTGATGGAGGGGAAGCGGGGGAGCCTCATCGCCATCGAACCCGCCACGGGAGAGATCCTCACCATGGTGTCGAGTCCCGGCATCGACGTGGACGTGCTTACGGAGATCGGGAAGCATTACGAGGCCCTTGTGCAGGACAAGAACCGTCCCATGTTCAACCGCACCGTGCAGGCTTCCTATCCGCCGGGCTCGGTGTTCAAGCTCATCAACGGGCTCATCGGCCTGCAGGAAGGCGTGCTGAAGCCCGAATACCAGTATCCCTGCAGCAAGGGCTACGCCTACGCCAAGAACCACAAACTGGGCTGCCACAACCACCGCTCGCCGCTCAATCTGGAGGAAGCGGTGATGATGTCGTGCAACGCCTATTTCTGTTACGTGCTCAAAAACCTGCTGGAGAATCCGGCCTACAAGAATACCGGCGAGGCCTTCGACCGCTGGCGCGACTATGTGCTGAGTTTCGGTTTCGGGCATCCGCTGGGGACCGACGTGCCCTCGGAACTGGGCGGCAACGTGCCCACATCCAAGTTCTACGACCGTCATTACGGCAAGGGCCGCTGGAAGTTCTCCAACATCGTTTCGCTTTCCATCGGTCAGGGTGAGATCGGGGCCACGCCGCTGCAGATCGCCAATCTGGCCGCCATCGTGGCCAACCGGGGCTTCTTTTACACCCCGCATATCGTGAAAGATTCGGACGGGGTCCGGATCGATGACATATTCCGCGAACGGCACTACACCTTGGTAGACACCACCCATTTCCACAAGGTGATCGGAGGGATGTGGCGGGCCGTGAACGGAGGTCCGGGATCCGGGGGAACGGCCACCGCGGCCGCCGTTCCGGGCCTGGATATCTGCGGCAAGACGGGCACGGCGCAGAACCCGCACGGCGCCGACAACTCGGTGTTCATCTGCTTCGCTCCGCGTGAGCATCCCCGCATTGCCGTGGTGGGCTATGTGGAGAACGCCGGCTGGGGTGGCAGCTATGCGGCGCCCATCGCCTCGCTGCTGGTGGAGCGTTACCTCACGGGAAGCATCCGTGAGGAACGCAAACCCTTGGAACAACGTATGATGCAAACCCGGTTCATCCCATGAAAAACGGAGTAGGAAGAAGTCTGGGACAGTCAATCGACTGGAAGCTGGTGGTCATCTACCTCCTGCTGGTCCTCATTGGCTGGATCAACATCTACGCCTCGGTCTATTCTTCCGATCCGGCGTCGATCTTCGACTGGTCGGTGCGCAGCGGCAAGCAGTTCATCTGGATCCTGACCGCCTTCGGCCTGGCCCTGGTGGTGCTCTTCGCCGTCAATCCTCGGCTGTGGGAGGTGCTCTCGCCCTACGGTTACCTGTTGGTGCTGTTTCTGCTGGTGCTGGTCATTTTCCTGAGCCGCGACGTGAAGGGTTCGCACTCTTGGTTCGAGTTCGGCCCCATCAAGTTCCAGCCGGCCGAGATATCCAAAATCACTACCTCGCTACTGCTCGCCGCCGTGCTGAGCCGGCCGGGTTTCCGCCTCTCCAAGCGGAAAGATTTCCTCACGGCCGCCGCCATCATCGGGTTGCCCATGCTGGTGATCATCGGCGAAAGCGAGACCGGCTCGGCCCTGGTGTACGTGGGCTTCCTCTTCGTGCTGTACCGCGAAGGCCTGTCGGGCTGGTTCCTGGGTGTGTTGGGGACGGCCATCATTCTCTTCATCCTGACGCTCAAGACCACGCCTCTGGTTTCGGGCATTGTGCTCGCCGTGTTGCTGCTGGTGGCGCTGATCTACATCCTGCGCAGGACCCGCCGCTACTCGCGCGACCGGCGCTTCGCACTGCGCCTCCTGCTGGCCGGTGCGGTGCTGGGCGGCCTTTTCATCGTGAGTACGGGCTTCGCCTTCGATCATCTGCTCGCGGAGCATCAGCGCCTGCGCATCGAGGTGCTGCTCGGCATCAAGGAGGACCCGGCGGGTGTGGGCTACAACGTGCGCCAGTCCATGATCGCCATCGGTTCGGGCGGTTTCTGGGGCAAGGGCTTCCTGCAGGGGACGCAGACCACCTTTGGCTTCGTGCCCGAACAGAGCACCGACTTCATCTTCTGCACGGTGGGCGAGGAGTGGGGCTTTGCGGGCTGCCTGCTGGTCATCCTGCTTTACGTGCTGCTCATCCGTCGCATCATCTACGACGCCGAAGACAGCCGCGAGCCGTTCACGCGCATCTACGGCTTGTGCTTGGCCTCCTGCCTCTTCATGCATCTGTTCATAAACATAGGAATGACAATCGGGCTCATGCCGGTGATCGGCATTCCGTTGCCATTCCTAAGTTACGGAGGTTCTTCGCTTTGGGCGTTCACGCTGATGCTCTTCATCTTCGTGGCGCTCCACAGGCAGGAGAACAAGTATTTCTAGGCGTCTGTCCTATCGGCCGGCCGCTACAAGGAGGGCGAGTCCCGCCACGAAGAAGCAGAACATGAGGGCCAGCAGGCCGTAGACCTTCTTGGGCGCCCCCTTGAATTCCTTCCACACGAACACGCCCCAGATGGCGGCGACCATGGGTGCGCCCTGTCCCAGGGCGTAGGAAACGGCGGGGCCGGCCTTCTCGGCGGTAATGTAGCTCAGCGCCGTACCCAGGCACCAGATGCAGCCTCCGAGCATACCCACAAGGTGGGTTTTCAGGTTGCCCTTGAAGTACTGGTCGTAGCCCACGGGCTCGCCCACGAAGGGTTTGCGCATTACGAAGGTGTTGAACACGAAGTTGCTCAACAGGATGCCCAGGGCAAACAGCACCATGGCGGTGTAGGGCGTCACCTTGCCGGCCTCGGGCGCGGCGAAGTTGGCGGTATCCATGGCGCGCATCACGAACGACGAGAAGAACGACATGATCACGCCGGCGACCAGGGCCAGGATGATGCCTTTTTTACGTTCTGACTGGCTTCCCTCATCGCCGCCCTTCTTGGACGAGGCGATTCCGTTGAACACGATGGCGCAGACCACCAGGGTCACGCCCAGGATGAGCAGCAGCGGTTCGCCCGTCTTGGCGCCTTGCTGCACGGCTACGAGGTAGTTGTTCCCCACACCCATCACAAGGGCGAGTCCTACGCCCAGCGGGAAGGCCACCGACATGCCGGCGAGGGAAATGGAGGCCGAGAGGAGGATGTTGGACAGGTTGAAGATGATGCCGCCCACCAAAATCCAGCCGATGCTGGAAGCGGCCGCCTGGCCCAGGTCGGCCAGGAAGGGGCGTCCTTCGGAGCCGATGCTGCCGGCCGTGAAGGCAAGCAGCAGAGCGAAGAGCACCATCCCGATCACATAGTCCCAGTAGAAGAGTTCGTAACGCCAGCTCTTGGCGGCGAGTTTCTGGGTATTGCCCCAGGAACCCCAGCAGAGCATGATGATGAAGCAGAGAAAGACTGCGAGCGAATAACTTTGGACGATAAACATATCTCTTGGTTTTTATTGTATTTCCTTGCGATAGGGGATGGCGTCCTGCGCGCCGGGACGCTGCACGGTGAGGGCGGCTGCCCGGGTGGCGAAGCGGGCCGCTTCTTCCAGCTTGCTGCCTTCGGAAAGGGCCACGCACAGCGCTCCGCAGAACGTATCTCCGGCCGCCGTGGCGTCCACGGCCTTCACCTTGCAGGCCGGAATGAGGATGGGTTTTCCGTCGGTGTAGACCAGTGCGCCCTTAGCGCCTAGCGTCACCACGAAATCGCGCACACCGTATTGGTGCAGCGCCTCCACCGCCCGTTCAAGGCTCTGCTCGTCGGTGACGGGCAGGCCGCTCATGAAGGCGGTCTCGGTCTGGTTGGGGGTCATGAGGGAAACGTAGCGGAAGAGTTCCCGCGGCACTTCGCGGGCGGGTGCGGGGTTGAGGATGACCGTCACGCCCGCCTCGGCGGCGATCTGCGCCGCGCGCAGCACGCTCTCTACCGGGGTCTCCAGCTGCAGGATGAGGAAGCCCGCCGAGCGGATGACGTCGGCCACCGATTCGATATCGGTCGGGCTGAGGTCTGCATTGGCGCCTGAGGCCACCGAGATGCAGTTTTCGCCGTGTTCGTCCACCAGGATGAGGGCGGTGCCGGAGGCTTTGTCGGAGCGGAGGGCGTGCGAGACGTCGATGCCCTCGCGCTCATAGCCTGCCAGAGCGTTGTCGCCGAAAAGGTCGCGTCCCACCTTGCAGATGAAGGTCACGTCGCCGCCCAGGCGGCGCGCCGCGACGGCCTGGTTGGCCCCCTTCCCGCCGGGCCCCATATAGAAGGTTCCGCCGGTTACGGTTTCACCCGGGACGGGGAGGCGCTTCCCCCGGATGGTCATGTCGGTGTTGCTGCTGCCAATGACTACAATCTTTCGGTTCATGCTGGCGGTATTCGTCTTAGTGCTCGGTTTATGCAAATATAGCGATTTTTCGTATCTTTGCCCCACTCCAAAGCCTTGGTGGTGAAATGGTAGACACGAGGGACTTAAAATCCCTTGGCCAGTAATGGCCGTGCGGGTTCGATTCCCGCCCGAGGCACAAGAAAGACCTTGTAAGTTGCTGATTATAAAGCATTTTACAAAGTCTATTGTCTTTTATGCACCAAATTTGGTCACTTTTGGTCACCTTTC
>JAEEGL012449095.1_pt1 | contig 17333 bp, 14 predicted proteins | sample 9134231 | NCBI WGS metagenome assembly JAEEGL01 (sample SAMN16246548, study PRJNA631951) | gut metagenome | biome: gut microbiome; feature: rumen; material: fiber-attached | host: Bos | place: Iran: Karaj | collected 2018-10
CTTTACGTATGTTTCTACGAGACGGTGGAAAACTGCATGACCTTGGTCACCGACAACAACGGTAACCTGCTGTTCTCGAGAAGGATGGACAAGCAGTATCCCTGCGTGGTGCGGGTCTTCATGGGCAACGAACCCACGGGTACCTACCATCTTTACATCACCGACGGCATCAAGACCACCGAGTGAGATTTTTATTATGTCAACGCCTCTCCTTGGGGAAACGGAAAACAAAACAACCATCAATAAATCATGAAAAACATCCTTTTATTAACGTTGGCATTGGCTTTTTGCCTTCCAACCTTGGCACAAGAACAAGACAACGAGCGTTGTGTCAGCAATGAGATTGCTTTAAGCTATGGAGTTCATCCCGTAAGCGGTGATGACCACCTACCCAGCGTGCCCTTCTACTCTTACTACCTCGACAAAGTAGGAGCCTTTTCGGGCAGTTACACCCACTTTTTCAACAAAGTTGTCGGGGTGGGCGGCACCTATTGTTTCGACTATAGGGAAATCGACTACCGGCATCATGGCACCAACAATCCTTTGATCTGCAACCTCTACGAATCCTGCCATTCCGTAATGGGACACCTCAAACTGAACTGCATCAACAAGAAGCATTTCACCCTTTATGTCAAAGCCGATGCAGGTCTCTGTTTTTGGGGCTACCGACTGGAAGAATTCCAACCCGACGTGTTTGGGGTGAACCTTCCTACCAAGCACTGCTGCTTTGCTTGGCAAGCCGCTGCCGGCGTTGAAGTCGGTAACGACCGCATCGCCGGATTCCTGCAATGGGGTGTCGGCATGGAAGGCAACTGCAACTTGGGAATCAGATATAAATTTAAAAACCGCGCACAATGAAAAAACTCTGGATCATTTGCACCACGCTCATCATGATGAGCTCCTGCATCGAGCACGCCCATATCTATCAGAAACTGTCCGACGAAGACGCTGCTGCCATCCCTTACCAACTGGGACAGAGGGTGGATTTCGTGAACCAGGACGGCGACACGCTGACATACGAAGTCGTTTTCGACGACACCTATCCCTACGATCAAGACCGATTCTTCTCGCGGACACACGAAGGAACGGGAAAGATCCCCAAAGACGACTATTACTGCTACGCCCGCACAGTGATTCTCGAATGCGAACAAAACCACAGCTTAGGGTTCACCATCCTTCCTGGCAAGGACCTCATATTCTATTTGGGGAACGAATTCGACCTCAACGGTAACCTCCTGAGCTACCAACCATACGCCTCTTTGGACGATACCGAATACACCAACGTCCACCACGAGATCCTCTACAGCCAATACACAGGCCAGCTGATCTATGACTGGTACTACAACGAGGAATTCGGGCTGTTGTTTATCCAGTACTATGATCAGTCATTGACGTGGGTTCCATCCCGCCAAGACTGCTGATGCCTGTTTTCATCAGTTTTTGAAAATAGATTCTATTGAAATCACATCCATTAATAAAGATCTTTTTTTTGCGAAAAAAGGTGTTAATAATAGTAAAATTACTATTTTTGCAAAAAGTCTCGTTATAACGATAGTTTATGAAATCGATTATCATTTATCACGGTTCGACAAAGATCATCGAAAAGCCCGTTTTTGGAGTGGGAAATCCGAAGAATGATTACGGATTGGGCTTTTATTGTACCGAAAATCTTGAGCTCGCCAAAGAATGGGCAAGTACGGAACAACGCGATGGCTTTGCCAACAGCTATGAGATTGACTTGGAGGGATTGAATCTCCTCCATCTAAATCAAAAACCCTATCATATCCTGAATTGGCTCTCGATGCTGTTGAAAAACAGAACGTTTGTCCTGTCCCAAGGCCTGCCCACAGAAGCAAGAGCGTACCTGTTGAACCATTTTTTACCCGACTATGAACCTTATGATATCATCATTGGTTATCGTGCGGATGATTCTTACTTCTCGTTTGCTAACGCCTTCTTGAACAACACTATCTCGTTGGAGCAATTGCGCAAAGCAATGCATTTAGGAAACCTGGGGGAACAAATCGTATTGAAAAGCGAAAAAGCGTTTGCAAGCATTCATTTCAAGGAAAGTATCCCCGTTGACAGCAGTCTGTACTACCCAAAACGCCAAGCCCGCGACCGACAAGCAAGAGAAGATTACCAGAAAGAAAAAGCCACGGCATCACCGGTTGATGCCATCTATATGATTGATATTCTCAGACAAAAATGGACTAACAATGACCCACGCCTATAATCCCTTATATCTTGAGGATGTGATGAACAACCTCGGCACCATGTTCGACTGCGCCGTCCATGCCGCGCATTGCGACCTGCCGTTGTTTTACGAGATGTTTCTGTCTAGCGGTATCGCCTCACAAATTGAGGCGGGCAATCCCCGTTACCTGTCGGGACTATCAGGGATGGAGCTGATGCAACTGGTTTTGGATAAAACCCTTGACAAAACGGTGCCCGTCCTATCCTACGCACCTTTTGACCGCACCCCCGAATATTGGGCTGGTTGGGCGTTGGCCTATTACCAATGGTATCGTGCCCGATCATTTTCGTTTCTTAAAAGCAATGGATTAAACATCAACACCTTGCTTTCGCTTTATCCAACCTTGCATGAGGCCGACCTTTCCAAATTTGTAAAAACAGCCGATGTGCTGATCGAGCAAAGCCTCCAACACCGGAAGAACCCGCTGAAAACCATCCGCAAGCAGTCCCGTCTCACTCAAAAAAAGTTAGCTGACTTGTCAGGGGTTTCACTTCGCATGATTCAAGCTTACGAACAGGGCGACCAGGACATCACTAAGGCGGAAGTGCGTTCGGTCCTCGCACTGTCACGGGTGCTCGGTTGCCGTCCTGAGGTGATTATACAAGGTTAACGATTCTCTCCTTATTGCACCACAAACTTCCGTGTCGCATCACCAATGCTGATAAAATACATCCCGTTGGGCAATTTTGACACGTCAATTTGTTTGTTTTCACCATTAATGCGACCCGTCATTAGGGTTTGACCCATCATATTGGTGATGCGGTATTCCCCCGTAGAGACGTCATAATATGGTGTCTCTACGTACAACACGCTGTTGGTGGGGTTGGGATAAACCAGGAATCCATCCGAGGTGGTTTCGTCAACATCGTAATGAAAATTGAAATACACCTCGTCACAAGCTGTTTCGCTCATCTGGATGATCAACTGTCCGTATTGCCACACGCAACGCATGCCTTCCACACGATAGTCGTCACCTCGAGACATCAAGCGTTCGGGGAAGAAACTAGTTTCGTGGCCGATGCCACAGATGATGGTGCCGCTGAACAAGTCTTGGGGATCGCTCACCGTGAGGGTCCGATAAGTCTGGCCGTTGTATTCCACCGTACCTTCTCCATCCACATGCATCAAAAGACTTTCGGTTCCCACTTTAATCTCCCATTCGTCACCCACCTGGGCTACAAAATCATACAACATCGTGAATTCGTTCAACGTCTTGTTCCACCAATACACCTTGTTATCACGTTCAAAGATGTATTCGTACGACTTCTCCTCATGCAGGTTTTTGTCGTAAAGGGTATTGATACGCACCAAAATATGAACCGGATCTTCGTTGATGGTGGTATCGGCAGCATATTCCAAATGTTGGTAAGTGATACTACCGTCTTCATTCTCAATTTCATAATACCACTCGGTCCCGATGGGGAAGATGCCCATTTCGACGATATTCGGGAATTCGTTCCAACCTGGTGCTTCCTGATAGGCTGCCAGCGAGCCTTGGGGCACATAGATGGTAGCGCTTCTGGGCACATAGTCGAAGGGATGGTAGATCATTGCGGTATTCACCGTGGGCGGCACAGGGTTATAGACATAGATTTTTTTCAGCTTTGTACACCACAAAAATGACGATTCACCCATATCTGTGACCGATTCAGGGATGGTCACTTCACCCATCCACTGGCAAAAGGCGAACATTCTGGAAGGAAGGGTGTGGAAGGTTGGCGGAATGGTGGCAGAGGAGAAACGGCTAAAGCTAAAGGCTTCCCGAGCAATGTCTGTCACTGTTTCAGGAATCGTAAACAAGCCTCCGTCAAGGCATTCCATAAATGCAGATTCTCCGATTGTGGTCACTGACGATGGGATCTCAGGAATATGGGTCAAACCACATTGAGCAAAGGCGTGGGCGCCAATCTCTATCACTCCGTCGGGAATCACACTGTTTTTGCAACCTGCGATAATGGTATGGGTGGCTCTTTCGATGAGACAGTTGTCCTCGCAATAATATACCTCGTTGCTGCCTTCCATTTGAATGGACTCGAGGCTGGCACCACCTCTAAAAGGATTCCAATTGCCTTGAATTGAGGTCACGGAACTTGGAAGGTTGATCTCTTGAAGCGACCCACAATAACGGAAGGCTTCGTCTTTAATCGTTGTCAAAGTGCTGGGAAACACCACATGTTCCAACGAAAGGCAATTGGCGAACATTTCTTTTGCAACGACCGTCAAGCCCTCGGGAAGGACCACGGTGACCAAACCCGTACCGGCAAAACACGCTATGCCATACTGTATGTCTTTTGCTGGTAAATTCAGATCATTCAACCTTGTACAATTGGCGAAAGCTCGATCACCTACGGTGTCGATAAATTCGGAAAGAATGAGTTGCTGAATTCGGGTACTGGCAAAAGCTTGTGTTTCAATAACAGTCACACTATTGGGAATTGTGGTTGTCAACGGACACCCATAAAAAGCGTTGTCTCTAATGGCAGTGACCGTATTGGGAATCACCACAGAGGTCAACTGGCAGTTGTAGAAAGCATGGCTCAAAATCTCGGTAATGGTCCAGGTGTTTGAGCCGATGGTGACCGTTTCGGGAATGAGCAAGTCTCCTTCGGGTTTGATTTGATTGTAATAATAATCGCCACTAGCGTAATAAGGATAGGTAACACCCACGGTATGGTTTTCGGCATCCAAGACGTTCAAATACAAAAGGTGATGAGAGGGGCTCATGACCATAAAGTCGTATGCCTTAGCATTTCCAATGGCCAAAGCCATCATAACAAGGATGAAGAATTGTTTTTTCATATTGTTGATTTTATTGATTATTATTTCTACCGATAGAGCATCCCGATGGGGTGCGATGGAGTTAAACAGCATTAACTATTTCTTCGAAACTCCGATTGTCGTCGCCGAGGTTCATTTTCATTTGTTTGATTCGCGTTTTGCGTTTGTAATAAGAATCGGTTTGGGTGTCCAACAGGATGGAAATCACCTGATTGGAGAAGCCATTTTTCGACAAGCAGCAAATGCGCACATCCCACTTTCCAAGCTTGGGGAAAAGCTGAAGCAAGCGTTGTGAGAAGCCATCGAAGATCAGGTCAGTGAGGTTGATGAAGTCGGTCCAGTCGTTGTCGGTCAGTTCAAAGTTGAGTGTGTCGGCATTCACCTGCTCGCTGAGGGCTTGTGCCGTGACCATCACCTTGTTACGCGCCATGATCTTCTCGGTCATCATCAGCTCTTTCTGCGATAGGGTCTGCTGGTTGCGTCGTAGTTCGTCGTTGGTTCGGATCAAGGTTTCCATATTGCTCACCAGTTCGTGGATGCGGTTTTGGTCACGCTCCACCTGCCGGCCAAACTGCTCCATTTTCAGCTTATGGTCGCTAACGATCTTCCTTACAATCAACAAGATGACTAACAAAGCAATCAGTACCAAAGCGATAATCAGATACAACTTCAGGTCATGGTTGCGATGCAGGCTCTCCAGCTCGCTTTGCTGGGCTTTCAGTTCGTATTCCGACTTGATTCTCAGCATGACTTCGCTGGAGTGTTGTTTTTCGGATTCCAGTAAGTTCATCGAGAATAATTTATGGTATTGGATGGCCTGCTTGTAGTCGCCTTCGTTGTAAGCGATGGCATAAAGTGTTTGATACACAGACATTTTCAGACCAGGACGCTCACTGCGCAAGGCTTGGTCCAAAAACCATTTGGCTTGCTCCACATCGTTCGCATAATAATAAAGGATGCCCAAGGTCATATAGGCAATGTCGGTGTCACTCTCGCTGAGACCGATTTCCAATGCTTTGTTGACACTCGCGATGCCTTTGGCAAAGTTGCCGGTCTCCATGTAATAATCGCGGCCCATCTCCAGATAGAGGTCGCTCAACATGGCTTGATCATGGATTAAGGAGGCGATGCGGAAGGCCGAGTCATAGTACTGTTTGGCCTGGGTGTATTGTTCCTGCGCCCTGACGGCCCGACCATTGTTGCGGTAGGCGTTCATCATACCCGTGGAGTCGGCGATTTGTTGGAAGCAATTCAAAGCCTGTTGATGTTGCGCAAAAGCACCCTCGAAGAGTCCGTGCTTGAAGTACATCGCCCCGAGGTTGTCGCAAAGCTGGCCTTCGAGTTGAAGGACTTCCGTGGTCTCTTCGCAAGATTGCAACGCTTCAAGGCCTTGCAAGAACTTTTCGGCGGCCTCTTCCGACTGGCGTTGCTCGCGCAGGCGCAAACCTTCTTCATAAAGGGATTGGGCTTGTCCCACCCGTTTGGTTTGGGTGTTGCAAGCGGTCAGCAAGCCGCAGATCAATACGAGGATTAGGATTTGTGTTCTCATTTTTCAAATGGTTGTTGATGCAAAATTACAGAGAAAAATAACTTGTCAAGAGGTTTTCGGGGAGGCAGTGGGAAATGTCCCTATCATTTCAGGATGTCCAAGTAGATAGATATTGATTTTCATTGAGTTATAGATTGGCAGGATTTCGTTTTGTCCTTGTCTTTGTACCCCACACTGGGCTCCCCACACTACGCTATCGCTTGTGTGGGGTTATTAAGATCACGTGCCTTCGGCACGTCCAAAAAGCTTATGATCTTATTTCAGAAAAATATTTATCTTTGTAAGCGAAAGAGTTCATCATGGAAGAAATCATCACTTTTCTCACCAACGTGCTCCACAACAACAACCGCGAATGGTTCCACGAGCACAAACAAGAATACCTAAGCGCTTTGGCGAAGTTCAACGCCATCGCCGAGCAAATCATTGATGGCGTGGCGCAGTTCGACCCTGACATGCAGGGGTTGACGCTAAAAGACTGCACTTATCGGTTTTACCGAGACACCCGTTTTTCGGCAGACAAAACACCTTACAAGACACATTTCGGGGTGTTTGTGTGCAAAGGCGGAAAGAAATCGATGCTCAGCGGCTATTATTTTCAGGTACAACCCAGAGAGTCAGAAGATTATTTCAGCGGCAACATGCTCTGCACGGGGATGTACATGCCTTTTCCTGAGACCTTGAAAAGCATTCGCGAGGAGATTCTCTACAACGGGATGCCACTTTCGGAGGCCATCAAAATCGCCAAGGGCTTTACCTTGGATACCGGACGCAACATGAAACGAGTGCCCAACGGTTATCCGAAGGATCATGCCTATGCCGAGTTTTTCAAGCAACGCGACTGGCTGTTAGTGAAGGAAGTTGACGACAAACACCTCTACAGCCCAAACCTTGTGGAATGGGTGTTAGAGGAGTTTAAGAAGACCAAGGACTTTTGTCAGTTTTTGAATAGCGTGGAACATTGACAACAACACGTCGTTTTTCCTCGCAATGATGGCTATCGCCCACTATTCCTTACTATTCCGTTCCTTCACAATCTCTTCCTGCTTGTCCCTCGGGGTCGGAGTGTATTGATAGAACTCCATCGAATAGTTGGCGCGACCTGAAGTGAGGTTACGCAAGGCGGTGGCATAGCCGAACAGCTCCATCAGCGGGATGAAGGCGTCGAGTTTCTGCGAGCCCTTGCGGAAACGGCGCATATTCTCGATGCGGCCACGACGTTTGTTGACATCACCAGTCACATTGCCGATATAATCGTCAGGGGTATTGATTTCCACCTTCATCATAGGCTCAAGCAACACTGGACTTGCCTTCATGAAGGCCTGCTTGAAGCACATCTGGGCGCAAAGCTGGAAGGCCATGTCGCTCGAATCCACCGGGTGGGAGCTGCCATCCACGAGGACGCATTTCACATCCACCACCGGATAGCCTGCGAAAGGACCCTTGTTCATGGCAGCGGCCAGACCTTTCTCCACCGAAGGGATGTATTCCTTCGGAATCACGCCACCCTTAGTGACATCGACAAACTCGAAGCCCTTGCCGGGATTCGGCTCGAAGCGGATGACGGTATGGGCATACTGACCCTTGCCACCAGTCTGCTTGGAGAACTTGTAATTGCATTCGAACGGCGCAGTGATGGTCTCGCGGAACGACACCGAAGGCGCACCTACCGTGACCGGCACCTTGAACTCGGTATTCAGACGATCGACGAGGATCTCCAGATGCAGCTCACCCATACCGGCGATGATGGTCTCCTCGGTCTCCTCATCAAAGTGCGCACGGAACGAAGGATCCTCGTTGCATAGCTTGGCCAAAGCCTCGCTCAACTTGCTGCGGTTTTTCTTGTCCTCAAGATTCACTTTCATCTCGATGACCGCTGGTGGGATATGGATGTTTTCGAGCATCAGCGGGGCTTTTTCATCGCAAAGGGTGTCGCCAGTGCGGGTATATTTCATACCCACGAGAGCCACGATCTCGCCAGGACCAGCCTCGGCGATTTCTTCGCGTTCCTTAGCCTTGATGCGGAAGATACGGCCCACGCGCTCGCTCTTGGTCTTGTTGGTGTTATACACGCTCATGCCGTTAGTGAGTTTGCCGCTGAAGATGCGGATGAAGGTCTGCTGACCTACGTATGGATCGTTGATGAGCTTGAAGGCCAAAGCGGCAAAAGGCTCATTTTCCGAAGGATTGCGTTGGCAGGTCTTCTCCTCGTTATAGGGATCGTGAGCGATGACAGCACCCAGATCCTTCGGAGAAGGCAGGTAATCAACAATGGCGTCAAGCAGCAGCTGGATACCTTTGTTTTTATAAGCGGCGCCACAAAGCACAGGAACCATCATCAACTTGATGGTGGCCTGACGAATGGCAGCCATCAGCACATCGGTGGGAATTTCTTTGTCTTCAAGGTAAAGTTCTGCCACATTGTCATCCACATCGGCGACTTTCTCGATAAGGTTACGACGGGCAGCTTGAGCCTGTTCCATCATATTTTCTGGAATGGGACCTACGATGCGTTCTTTCTCAACAAACCGCACGGAGTTCATCTGTACCAGATCGACCATACCCTCGAAAGTAGCCTCAGCTCCGATAGGCAGATGCAACGGAACGGCATTGGCGCCGAGGTATTTTTGCATCTGACCAACCACTTCGTTGAAGTCGGCACCGGTGCGGTCCATCTTGTTGACGAAAGCAATTCGCGGCACACGATATTTATCTGCTTGATTCCAAACGGTTTCACTTTGTGGCTCCACACCGCCGACAGCACAGAACACAGCGACCATGCCGTCGATGACACGCAACGAGCGTTCCACTTCGACAGTGAAGTCCACGTGGCCGGGAGTATCAATCAAGTTGATCTGATGGTCGTTCCAGTGGGCGGTGATGGCGGCTGAAGCGATGGTGATGCCACGCTCCTGCTCCTGTTTCATAAAGTCCATAGTGGCCTGTCCGTCGTGGGTCTCTCCCACTTTGCGGTTCACGCCAGTGAAGAAAAGGATGCGTTCCGAAACAGTTGTCTTTCCTGCATCGATATGCGCTGCGATACCGATGTTGCGGAGTTTTGAAATATTCTGACTCATGGGGATTGTAATGGTATATTTTTTGTTGTATTTTCGGACTGCAAAAATAGTAAAAAATGAGCGAACAAAAGAAACTTTACCGTTCAAACGACAAGAAAATTTGCGGTGTATGCGGTGGCATCGCTGAGTATTTTGACGCGGATCCCACAGTCTTTAGACTGCTGTGGATTTTATTGTCCGTGTTTTCGGCAGGATTTCCTGGGATTCTTGCCTATCTGCTTTGTGCGTTGATTATTCCAAAACAACCTTAAAACCAGTAAGTTACCAAATATCAGACCACGTGACAGAGATCACATGGTTGGCTGATTTCTCGCCTTCCGTGAAGACATTGGAGAGGCCGTAGGTATAACGCACCTCCACGTACCAGTAACTTATCGCTGCGGTGATGCCATAGTCTATCCTATTGAATGACCCCAGCTCCCACGGATGGATATTTTGTATCGTCTTGTTAGGATATTTGACGGATTCAACTTCGTTGCCTTTGAGACAAAAACCTATCTGTGGGCCTACACGGAGCCGAATCAGTTTGCTTTCGTCCTCGTCATCCTCTTTCCATTTCCTGAAATACACATTCAGCAGCAAGGGAACGTTGATATAGGACGATTTTTCCATCCAATGCACTTTGTTTTCGTTTTCTGTAAGACCTTGTTTCATGCTTGTACCCTGACGGGAATAAATGACATCCAACTCAAGTCCGAACACGGAGCGTTTAGGGATCAACGCCACCCGTGTACCAAAGCAGAAATCCGCGCGAAACCGTGTGCTGTCAACACCGCTGAGGCTCATCGTCGAGAGGGTGGGACCTAAAATAAGCCCTCCGCCCAACGTCTGTGCCTTGATCGGCAGCGAAAGTAAAAGCGTCAGTATCAACAAATAAAATCGGTGTTTCACAGTATTGAATTTGAATCTTGTGCAAAAGTAATAATTTTCTTATTTTTGCAGCCATCAAAACTGAACATAATGGCATCCCAGTTATTTGGAACAATCGTCAAGACCGCCGCGGAGCTGAAAAACATCCCTGTGGAAATCAAACAGAAGACCATCAGACCCGTAAAAGCTCAGGAACGCGAGTTAAAGAAACTCCTCCGCAAAGCACAATTTACAGAATTCGGAAGGCATTACCATTTCACCGAAATACTATTGTCGAAGAATGTCGTTGAAAGCTTCCGAAACACCGTTCCAGTATTCGATTACAACAAGATGCACGACGAGTGGTGGTACCGTTCACTGAACGGTGAGCACAACGTCACTTGGCCGGGCAAAATCAAATATTTCGCCTTGAGCAGCGGCACCTCCGAGGCTTCCAGCAAATACATCCCGATCACCCGTGAGTTGAATTCCAAGATCACAAAGGCCAGCATCCGGCAGTTGGTTTCCGCCGTACGTTACGATTTCCCAAAGGAGTTCTACAACCGCGGCGTGCTGATGATTGGCGGCAGCACCGATCTCTCGTACAGCCGCAAAGGAGGCTATTACGCTGGCGATCTCTCTGGCATCTCGGCGGGACGCATCCCTAAATGGTTTGAGTTCTTTTACAAGCCAGGACAAAAAATCTCGCAAATCAAAGACTGGTCGGAAAAGTTGGATGAGATGGTAAAAGCCGCTCCCACATGGGACATTGGTGTCATTGTGGGTGTGCCGGCATGGGTACAGATCCTGCTGGAACGCATCATCAAGGAATACAAGCTAAAGACCATTCACGACATTTGGCCCAACCTGATGGTCTATGTCCACAGCGGTGTGGCTTTTGCTCCTTATGAGAAAAGCTTTGAGCGTCTTTTCGGGAAAAAAGTTGTCTTTGTTGAAAGCTACCTCGCCTCCGAAGGCTATATCGCCTATCAAGTTGATTTGAAAAAACGCGTGATGCAGCTGCTTGTCGATAACGGCATTTACTTTGAGTTCGTGCCTTTCAACGAGGAGAACTTCGATGAGAACGGCAACATCGTTGAACATCCCAAAACACTGACTTTAAGGGAGGTGGAAGAGAATGTCGATTATGCGCTGCTGCTCTCCACCTGCGCCGGTACTTGGCGTTACCTTATCGGCGACACCATCAAGTTCCTTCCTCCCGAGGGACCTCTCTTCGGAGAACGCCCAAGGGGAGTCAATATCGCCATCACCGGACGCACCAAGCAATTCCTGAGCATCACCGGCGAACACCTGTCGCAAGATAACATGACTCAGGCTGTTGACATGCTGGCCAACGAATTGGGTGTTGACATCACCGAGTTCACCGTAGCCGGCATCAAACACGGTACCATGTATGCGCACCACTGGTATCTTGGCACAGACGACAAAATTGACCCACAAGTGGCCATTAAGAAAATTGACGAATATCTTTGCAAACTCAACGACGACTATGCAGTGGAACGCACTGAAGCCATCAAAGAGTTATTTATCGACGTGCTACCCACCCATGTGTTCTACAACTTCATGGAAGAGAAAATAGGCAAATGGGGTGGCGCCACCAAGTTCCCTCGCGTGATGAAAGGAAAACGATTGGAAATGTGGGAAGAATATTTAAAAGATACCCCGTCAGGGGTTAAAGCTCGGTAGAATAGGTAGATAGAAAATTTAGAATTTAGTAGGGAATACCCCGTTAGGGGTTAAAGCTCGGTAGAATCGGTAGAATCGGTAGATAGAAAATTAAAAAAATAGAATTTAGTAGGGAATACCCCGTTAGGGGTTAAAGCTCGGTAGAATCGGTAGAATTGGTAGATAGAAAATTAAAAAAATAGAATTTAGTGGGTAATACCCCGTTAGGGGTTAAAGCTCGGTAGAATCGGTAGAAATGATTAGGTTTGTATTTGATGCGATTGTTTTTGGTCTCTCTTTGGCTGTGGTCTTCGGATTCGGCCCAGCTTTCATCACTCTGATCCAGACCAGCATCCATCGGGGATTCCGCTCCGCAGCATGGTTTGCCTTGGGCGTGTTTCTCAACGATGTGTTGATGATGTCGCTCTGTGTGCTGACCTCCATCCAAGTTGTCGCCAACAACGACAAAGAGCTGTTCTATTTCAGCCTTGCCGCCGGCATTATCTTGATTTTGTTCGGCATCTTCACATACACCCGTAAAGTAAAAGAGGAGAATTTCAAAGGCATCAAGGAACGAACGGACGAGATCTTTGATGAAAACAAGGAAGTGTTCAAAAAAGACGATGACACCCCGAAATGGTTTGTTTTTCTCGGCAAAGGATTTGTGTTGAATGTCATGAATCCTTTCGTGTGGATCTTCTGGTTCAGCACGGTGGCTGTCACGGCAGGCAACATGGGAGGTAACAAGCTGAAGGTATTGCTGTTTTTTGTCATCGTTTTGGGCACCAGTTTCGGCTGCGACCTATTGAAAGCCAAAGGAGCCTCTTTCCTTAAAAGATTCTTCAATGCTAAACGCATCCGTATCATGAATAAAGTGATAGGATGGGGATTGGTACTTTTCGGTCTTTATTTCATCATCAGAGGCTTTTTTATTTTGAAAGGAAACCCGTTGGGAATTTAATCAACGGTTTTTAGAGAAGATCCCTACGGAGTGTTCTTTAGAAGCTGTTTTGATTTTTTTCGAACTTCTTAAAAATTCTCTTTAAACTTGATATCCTTCACGTTGAGTTGCAGGGTGGTCTTGCCTTGCCAATAATTGTATTCCAGATGATAGCAGATGCTGAAAGGCTCACCGCTGTGGACACGCGCGAAGAGGTCGCCTTTCTGGAAAGCGATACCCGAAAACACATTGTGTTCCTCGTCACCCAGTTGTTTCATCGTGAGTTTCAAGTGTTTATGTCCGCCCACTGGACGCGAACCACCTGTGTCGATGATGTTGTCAGACCAAAACACCGGGGCGGAGTTGCCGGGGCCAAAAGGTGCGAACTGGTTGAGGATGCGCATGAATTTCGACGTGATGTCGCGGAAGTTGATCTTGAGATCGACCTCTAATTCAGGCACCAACTCCTCGACGCTGAGATGTTCTTGGATGTAAGCCTCGAAACGACGACGGAACTCGTCCACATTCTCAGGTTTCATGGAAAGACCCGCGGCGTATTTGTGACCACCGAAATGTTCCAATAGATCCGAGCAATGGTCGATGGCGTCATAGATGTCGAAGTTCTTGATGGAGCGTGCCGATCCGGTGATGAGGTCGTTGGCGCGGGTAAGGACGATGGTGGGACGATAATAATAATCGGTGAGGCGTGAGGCCACTATGCCGATAACACCTTTATGCCAATTCTCATTAAAGATTACCGTACTTCTGGCGTTGAGCAGCTCCTCATCGTCAGCAATCATATTGAGAGCCTCTTCGGTGATACCGTTGTCAAGCTCACGACGTGTGTCGTTGAGTTCATTGATGTTAGCGGCCAGTTTCAAGGCATGTTCATGTTTTTCAGCAAGCAACAGACGTACGGAGTCAGAGGCTTTGTCAATACGTCCCGCAGCGTTGATGCGCGGTCCGATAAGGAACACCAAGTCACTGATTGTCAACTCGCGAGTGAGCACATTGCCCGACTCACCGTCAACACGGTCGGGATCTTCCTCACGGCGATACACGTTGGCATGTTGCAGTATGGCTTCGATGCCTGGACGAGGTTTTCTGTTGAGCTGTTTCAGTCCGAAGAAAGCCAACACACGGTTTTCACCTGTGATAGGAACGATGTCGGCGGCGATACTGATGGCAAGCAAGTCGAGCAGCTCATAAATCTCCTCAATAGGCAGGTTCATCCGCATGGAAAGTGCGGTGACGAGCTTAAAGCCCACGCCACACCCCGAAAGTTCATCGTAAGGATAGTGACAATCAGCACGTTTAGGGTCAAGCACTGCCACAGCGGCAGGAAGCTCGTCACCCGCCCGATGATGGTCACAGATGATAAAATCCACTCCTTTTTCATTGGCATATTGGATGCGCTCCACCGCCTTGATGCCGCAGTCCAAAGCAATCACTAACTTAAAGTCGTTGTCGGCGGCATAGTCAATACCCTTAAAAGAAATGCCATATCCCTCATCATAACGGTCGGGAATATAAAATTCTATCTTCTTTTTCTTAAAGAACTTTTTAAGGTAAGTGTAAACCAAAGCTACGGCAGTAGTGCCATCCACGTCGTAATCGCCATAAATCAAGATTTTTTCACCGTTGTCAATGGCTTTTACGATGCGGTCAACAGCCTTGTCCATATCCTTCATTAGGAAGGGATCGTGCAGCTGGCTGAGCGAAGGACGGAAGAACACTTTGGCTTCGTCATAGTTGGTAATTCCACGCTGGACAAGCAAAGTGGCAAGGTTCTCGTCAATATTGAGAGCCTTAACAATTTCGGCAACCTGTTGTTTATCAACCGATTTGTTTAAAATCCACCTTGTCTCCATCATCCTAATTTTGAATCTGTAAAAATAAGAATATTTTTTTGAGATTTATAACATTTTTTTATTTAGATTGATATTTATTTTTAAAAATTTGATTTTTAATCAGTTAAAAGACTCTTTTTTTTATCATTCAAGATAAGAAAGATTGTTGAAAAAAGATTATAATTTTTTAAAAACATGGTTGCATAATATCTGTATTTTTCATAAAATTGCAATATGAAATTTTCCAAACTTTTGTAACTTGAAAAAAATTAAAACTGCTTTAATATCAGTATATTACAAGATTGGCATAGATCAAATTGTCGATCTTTTGAAAGCTCAAGGGGTGCAGATCTACTCCACGGGCGGGACATACGACTACATCCGTAATCTTGACCCCACGGTGAAAACGGTGGAATCGTTGACGACTTATCCCTCCATCCTTGGCGGTAGGGTCAAGACCTTGCATCCCAAAGTGTTTGGCGGAATTTTGGGAAGGACGCAGCTCGAATCGGACCGGTGCGAGATGGAGCAATACGGCATTCCGACTTTTGACCTGGTGATTGTCGATCTTTATCCTTTTGAAGAGACTGTAGCCAACACCAACGACGAGAGTGCAATTATTGAGAAAATAGATATTGGCGGCATTTCTTTGATTCGTGCTGGTGCGAAGAACTTCAACGACGTGCTCATCGTCCCCTCAAGAAAGCATTACGATGAACTGATCCACCTATTGAAAACGCAAAACGGTGAAACTTCTTTGGAGGACCGCCGTCGATTTGCCTGCTATGCCTTTGCCGAGAGTTCCCATTATGACACAGCCATCCATCATTGGTTTGCCCCTGATACCGAGCTTCGTTACGGTGAAAACCCACATCAAAAAGGTTATTTCCGGGGCAATTTGGATGACCTATTTGAGAAACTACACGGTAAAGAACTGTCATACAACAACTTACTCGACCTTGAAGCGGGGCTCTCGCTAATTAGGGAGTTTGACACCACCGCCTTTGCCATCCTCAAGCACAACAATCCTTGCGGCATCGCTTGTAAGCCCACGGTGAAAGAAGCCTATTTAGCCGCTTTGGCTGGTGATCCCGTGTCGGCATTCGGAGGAGTGTTGGTGTGCAACCGTCCTATTGACATGGAAGCGGCCGAGGAAATCAACAAGCTGTTCGTGGAAGTCATCGTGGCTCCCGGCTATGAAACAGGAGTGCTTGATTTGCTGTTCTCCAAGAAAAACCGCATCGTCCTTCGGCTGAAAAAAGACCAGTATGACAGTGTTATGGTGAAAAGCGCTTTGAACGGCTATCTCATAGAGGACCGTGACCTGCACACGGAAACTCCCGATGACTTCAAAGTGGTGACTATGACCTCGCCGACAGAGGCTGAGATAGGAGACATGGTCTTTGCCAACAAAGTGGTGAAACACAGCCGTTCCAATGCTATCACATTGGCTAAAAACGGGCAATTGTGTGCCTCAGGTATCGGCCAGACTTCAAGAGTTGATGCGTTGCGACAAGCCATTGAAAAAGCACATTCGTTTGGCTTCGACCTTCACGGTGCGGTGTTGGCTTCCGACGCTTTCTTCCCCTTCGACGATTGTGTGAAGCTGGCTCATGAGGCTGGCATCACTGCCATCGTCCAACCTGGCGGCTCCGTCCGCGACCAAGACTCGATAGACTGCTGTAACCAACTGGGCATCAGCATGGTATTTACTGGATATAGACATTTCAAACATTAAAATTCTAAACTCTTACTTCTGAATTCTAAATTCTATTAAAATGGGCGCATTTTCATTTTTAAACAAAGAGATCGCTATTGACTTGGGTACAGCCAACACGATCATCATATATAACGACAAAGTTGTCGTTGACGAGCCTTCCATCGTGGCTTTGCAGCGCGATACCAAAAAAATCATCGCTGTCGGAAAAAAAGCCATGATGATGCACGGCAAGACCCACGAGAACATCAAAACCATCCGCCCGCTGCGCGATGGTGTCATCGCCGACTTCCAGGCCGCGGAATACATGATGCGCGAGATGATTAAAATGATCAACTTCAAGAACACCTTGTTCCCGCCCAGCCTGAAGATGGTGATCTGCATCCCTTCGGGCATCACCGAGGTGGAGGAACGCGCTGTGAAGGACTCCGCCGAGCAGGCTGGCGCCAAGGAAGTGCGTCTGATCCACGAGCCTATGGCCGCCGCCATCGGTATCGGCATCGACGTGCTCGAGCCAATGTGTAACAGGATCGTCGACATCGGAGGCGGTACCTCGGAAATCGCCGTCATAGCACTCGGCGGCATCGTCACTAACAAGTCAATCCGTATAGCTGGTGACGACTTCACCGACGA
>JAEEGL014758341.1_pt1 | contig 17333 bp, 10 predicted proteins | sample 9134231 | NCBI WGS metagenome assembly JAEEGL01 (sample SAMN16246548, study PRJNA631951) | gut metagenome | biome: gut microbiome; feature: rumen; material: fiber-attached | host: Bos | place: Iran: Karaj | collected 2018-10
CTCAAAATGAGGCAGCTCTTTTTGTCTTGGGAGGGAGGCGGATTTCGGGTCACGGCGCGGAAGCACTTTTTGATGGTGCCTTTTTCAATGCTCGACTTCACGTCCGACTTTTTAAGGTTAAAAACTCGAGCAAAAAGTCGGTTTTTGGCAAAAACCGAGTTTCCGTCTGACTTTTCGAGGCTAAAAAGTCGAGCATCGAGTCGAGCATCGGAAAACTGTTGTGGCGGTCGGCTTTTTCGCGTGCACTCAACATTGCCGGTCGGCAGTGTACAACTTCACGTCCAACATTTCGGGGCTGAAAAGTTGGACAATGAGTTGAACATCAAATGGGAGCGGACTGAATATAGACGTTCCTCATGACATGCAGCAAAACAGGCGATGTCTTTTTGAGACAACGCCTTCTTCGTTTTGTATTATATGCGGTCAAAGTGACTCGAAATGCGGCTTATGATCCTTAAAGTAGACTGTTTCCTTGAACCCTAATGACTTAAGATATTCAACTGCTTCCGTGAAGCATACCGCAAACGTGCCGGGGAAGTGGGAGTCGGAGCCTAAAGTTATGAACTTGCCGCCCATGTCCCTGTATCTGTTGAGGATTGCAGCGTCGGGCAGGTCTCTTGTAAAGCCGCCCTGTCTGTGTTTCTGGATGGATTTTGTGTTGATCTCCAGAGCTTTTTCCTTGGCGATCATTACTTCAAAGAGCCTGTCGATCTCTTTAGGGGTCTCTTCGTAAGTTATGAAATCGTTCTTGTTGTCCGCATATCTGTTGATGTAGTCGTAGTGGGCTACAACGTCGAAATTATTACATTTCTCGCACATCTCGGCCATTTTGTTGATATATTCGCTGTGAAGCTCTTTTGCAGGCATCTGATAGCATTCGCGGTCGACATAGAAATCCTTGCCTCTGAACAGGTGAACGCTTAAAAGAACGACATCCAGAGGTATGGAAGCAGCAACTTTGTCGATCTCTCCGGCTACATGAGTCTGATATCCGAACTCGATGCCTTTGAGGAGCTCAAAATCGCCTGCCATGGCGCGCCATTCTTCAAAAGTCCTGTTGTATTCATCAAGGTCGAACATCCAGTTTAGACCGTCGTCGACATAGTCTATTTCGTAATGTTCAGTGATTCCGATCCTGTTAAAACCTGCCTGTTTAGCCTGTGCTATAAGTTCATCGATCGACTGGCCGGCGTCAGCCGAAAAGTGTTTTGTGTGATTGTGTCCGTCTGTTACCATTTATGTCCTCTTAATTAAAAGATTTATTTTTTCATTAATGGTATCATAACACTTATATAAAAGAGTTATAGAAAAGAGGTAAATTTATGCCTAAGAAGAAAGAAACAGGAAAAATCAAGGCCAGTGAGCTTTTCGCTGAGTTTCCTAATCTTTATGAGAAAGCGTCTGAAGATGATCTTGCGGCAACTTTTGAGTTTGCCGAAGAATATAAGGCGTTTCTGGACGATTCCAAGACGGAGCGCGAGTTTGCAAGGAATGCGATCCTGGCTGCCGAGGACCTGGGATATGTCGACATTGCCACAAAAGACAGCTTAAAGCCCGGTGACAAAGTATACCAGAGCATTAAGGGAAAGGGTTTTGCGGCTGCCGTTATCGGCAAGAAGGGTCCCGCTGAAGGATTTAACATCCTTGGCGCACACATCGATTCACCCAGGCTTGATCTTAAGCCCAATCCCATTTTTGAGGACAGCGATACCGTTTATTTCAAGACCCACTATTACGGCGGACTCAAGAAATATCAGTGGACAACGATCCCTTTGAGTGTTCACGGTGTTGTCTTTACCAATGACGGTAAAATGCACGAGATCGTTGTAGGTGAGAAGGAAGATGACCCTATATTCTATATCACTGACCTGCTTCCCCACCTTGGAAATGAGCAGATGAACAAGAAGGCATCTGAGTTTATTCCTGCTGAGGATCTTAATGTCATCATCGGCGGAATTCCTTTTACTGAGGAAAAGAAGACCAAGGATATCTTCAAGGCAGGAGTCCTGAAGATCCTTTTCGAGCAGTATGGTATCAAGGAAAAGGACTTCGTATCGGCCGAGATCGAGATCGTTCCTGCCACAAAGGCCAGAGATGTCGGCTTTGACCGTGCTTATATCGCTGCTTACGGCCACGATGACAAGGTTTGTGCTTATCCTGCATTGAGAGCACTTCTTGCACAAGAAAAGCCTAAGAAGACCTGCGTATGCCTCCTTACCGATAAGGAAGAGATCGGCTCTTATTCGAATTCAGGTGCTACATCCAATCTTTATGAGAATTTCCTTATGGAGGTTTTCGCGAAGGCAGAGGGCGGAATAGACAAGTTCAATACTTTAAAGTTCCGTAAGGCTTTGGCTGCTACGAAGATGCTCTCAACGGACGTAACAACAGCTTACGATCCGAAGTATTCCTCTGTTTTCGAGAAGAATAATACGGCATTCATGTCACACGGCCTTAAGATCGAGAAATATACGGGTGCCAGAGGCAAGTCCGGATGCTCTGAGGCTACAGGTGATTTCATTGCCGAGATCACTGACATTTTCGAGAAGAATTCGATCCCGTGGCAGACAGGCGAGCTCGGACGTATCGATGCCGGCGGCGGCGGAACGATCGCGGCTGTAATGGCTGAACTCGGTATGGATGTTGTCGATATGGGTGTTCCCGTATGGTCAATGCACGCACCTGTCGAGGTTATTTCCAAGATCGATCTTTATTATCTGTTCCTCGGATACAAAGCATTTATTGAGAATATTGGTTAATGGCAAAAAGAACGGTAGAACGCAAAACTGCAATTAAGAACAGCGTAGGCAGGATAATTGTCTACAGCTTGATCATTGTTGCCCAGATTGTTTCTTTTGCCGTTCTTGTTTACCTGCTCGGTAGTAAATACCCGGCGCTGGCATTCGTTTTCAGAGCGATTGCACTTATAACGGCCCTTGGTATCAATGCGAGAGATTCAAATGGCGCTTTCAAGCAGATCTGGGTAATCGTGATCCTTACGTTCCCGATTACGGGTCTTTTGTTCTATGCCCTCAATAATTTCAGCCTTTCAAAGCATAAGATCAAGAAAAGGCTTGATGAAGTTGATCTTAAGGTGTTCAGCCACCTGAATCATAATGATGCCATCTTTGACAAGTTTATGGAGGAGTCTCCGGCTAATGCTTCTTCGGCTAAATATTTGAGGAGCCTTAATTTCCCGATTTATGAGGGAAATGCGATCAAGTATTATCCTGATTGCTATGACTGCTACAAAGAGCAGATCGAGGATATCAAGAAGGCAAAAAAATATGTCTATCTTGAATATCATGCGATAGAGACAAAAGAGTCTTTCGAAGCGCTTCACGAGGCTTTGAAGGAGAGAGCAGCTGCAGGTGTTGACTGCAGAGTCTTATATGATGATGTAGGTTCATTCGTATTTATAAGCAGGCAGTTTGTTAAGATGCTTGAGTCTGAAGGCATCAAGTGCAATGCATTTAACCCTGCTTATCCGCTGCTTCAGCTGTTCATGAATAACAGGGACCACAGAAAGATCACCGTTGTTGACGGCACAATCGGATATACGGGCGGATATAACATTGCAGATGAGTATTTCAACATCGTAAATCCATACGGACATTGGAAGGATAATGGTGTCAGGATCGAAGGGCCTGCCGTAAAGAGCCTTACCGCGATGTTCGTTGAGATGTGGAACTTTGCCGATGTTAAACGCAAGGTGGTTGATAAGATACCATTCGAAAGGCTCAAGATCGAACCTGTAAGCGGTGTTAAGGGCTACTGCGTTCCATACTGCGACAGCCCTCTTGATAATGAGCCGGTCGGCGAGAATGTATATCTCAATATCATCAACAATTCGATCAATTACTGCTGGTTCATGTCGCCATATCTCGTCCTGTCCGATGAGGTCGCAAGAGCATTAAAGATTGCATGCATGAGAGGCGTTGACGTAAGGATTATGACTCCCGGTATCCCTGATAAGAAGGTTACTTATAACGTCACAAGATCGTATTACAATATGCTTGTTGAAAGCGGAGTCAAAGTTTACGAATATACGCCCGGGTTCAATCACTCGAAAACCGTTATCTCGGATGACAAATGTGCGGTAGTAGGCACTATCAATCTTGATTTCAGGAGCCTTTACCACCATTTCGAAAATGCTCTTTATTTGTACGATAACGACTGTATTCCGGATATCAAAAAAGACTTTATTGATACTTTTGAGATATGCCGCGATGTTACCGAAGATTACAGGAAAAAGCCGAATATCTTCGTATGGTTCTTTAAGTCAATCCTGAGACTTATTGCGCCGTTGCTATAAAACATTTAGAAAGGGACATTTATGTCTGTTAGATTCTATAACTGCAGAATACTTACCATGAAAGACAGCAATGTCATCGAAGGCGAACTTTGGACTGATAATGACCGTATCAGCTACATAGGACCTTCAATTGATAAGGCTGATAAGAAATTTGACCGCGAGATCGACTGCAAAGGCAATCTCCTTATGCCGGGTCTTAAGAATGCACATACGCATTCAGCAATGACATTTTCGAGATCTCTTGCAGATGAATACTGCCTTGATGACTGGCTTCATAAAGCTATCTTTCCAAGAGAAGCAAAGCTTACTCCTGAAGCAGTTTACTGGTATGCGAAGCTCGCTTATGCCGAATATCTTGCAGGCGGTGTCACTTCATGTTTTGACATGTATTTTTTCCGTGAATTGACTGCCCGGGCAGCAATAGAGACCGGTTTCAGGCACGTCTTCTGCGGTGCAGCCAATGATTTCGGCGGTTTCGATGAACTGGAAGGTTATTATAATTCACTAAATTCCAAGGATCCGCTCGTATCCTTTATATTCGGTTTCCATGCTGAATACACGACTTCTGAGGACAACCTCAAGCGTATGGCGGACATTGCCCATAAATATGAGGCTCCCGTATTCACGCACATTTCCGAGTCTTATCCTGAAGTTGAAGGCTGCAGGGAAAGATACGGAGTTACGCCTGCAGTCCTATTTGACAGATTAGGCATATTCGACTACGGTGGAGGCGGTTTCCACTGTGTCTGGTTCACGGATGAGGACAGGGATATTTTCAAAAAGAGAGGTTTGTGGTCCGTATTTAACGCATGCTCTAACTTAAAGCTTGCAAGTGGTATCACGCCTGTCTATAAGTTCATCGAAAATGATATGAAGATAGCGATAGGTACAGACGGTGCAGGTTCTAATAACGCGCTTTCCATGTTCCGTGAGATGTATCTTGATACAGTTCTTTCCAACGTTGAGACACATAATGCTGCTGCGGTTGATCCTTTTACGATCCTTAAAGCAGGAACCACGGGCGGCGCTCTTTGCATGGGCCTTAATGATTCTGATGTTCTTGATACAGGCAAGAAGGCTGATATCATCATGATCGACATGAAGAAGCCTTCGATGCAGCCTGAGAACAACATCATAAGGAATCTTATTTACAGCGGTGATAATTCGATCGTAAAGATGACCATGATCGACGGTAATATTCTATACGAGGATGGTAAATACACAACCATCGACATCGATGAGGTCATCCGTGAGAGCAATAAACTTCTGGAAGGACTTGCCTGAAATTAAGTCATGAAACTTCTTTTAAGCCATATCGGTAAATATAAAGCAGCTTCGATCTTAAGCCCTGTGTTTAAGCTGCTTGAAGCATGCTTTGAACTCATTGTTCCGCTTATTGTTGCGGGTGTTATCGATAATGGTATCAGGAAGGGTGACGCGGATTATGTCTGGACGCATGTTCCTATCCTCGTGCTTTTCGCTGTCGTGGGATTTGCAAGTGCCATTACTGCACAGTATTTCGCTGCTTATTCAGCGACAGGAATATCCTCCGGCATCAGAAAGAGCCTTCACGATAAGCTTCAGACATTATCTGTAAGCGATTATGAGAAGATCGGCTCTTCCGGAATGGTTACGCTACTTACATCAGACGTTAACCAGATTCAGACAGGGATCAATCTTTTCTTAAGACTTCTCTTAAGATCGCCTTTTATCGTTATAGGCGCTTGTATTATGGCTGCAACGGTAAAGCCTTCGATAGCTTTGATCCTTGTAGGCTGTACGGTCTTTTTGGCTGTAGTGATTGCCCTCAATATGAAGTTCTCGATCTTAAGGCACAAAGAATCCAGAGCAGGTCTGGACAGCCTTGTTAAGAAGACTTCTAACGGTATTGCAGGCGAACGTGTTATCAGAGGCTTTAACAAAACACAGAATGATTTTGAGAAGTTCGAACAAAAGAGCCGCAGTCTTAAATTATCCCAGATAAGGGCTGCTGATTTTGCCGCATGGCTTAATCCTTTGACATATGCGGCAGTTAATCTCGGAATCTGCCTCCTGATCTACAGGGGTTCTATTCATTTCAACGCAGGAGATCTTACTGACGGACAGGTTGTAGCGCTCTACAACTATATGTCCCAGATCCTTATAGAGCTTGTAAAGCTTGCAAATCTCATTGTTTCGGTATCCAGGGCTTATGCATGCCTTAAAAGGGCAGAAGGACTTATGGATATTTCAAGTACAGCAAATAACGGAGCTGAAACACTTCCTTTAGGAACACCGCTTTCCGTATCAATGAAGAATGTCTCATTCACATACCAGGGTAATGTCGAAGAATCAGTAAAAGACTTTACGATCGATATCAATCCCGGTGAGACTATCGGCATTATAGGAAGCACGGGATGCGGCAAATCCACTGCTGCAGCACTTATTGCAGGTATCTATAATGCTAATGAAGGTGAAGTTGATATCAACGGCACTAATATAAAGGACATAGCGCTTTCAAGTCTTGCTTCTGCTATTGGTATGAGTCTTCAGAAAACCAGACTTTTCAAGGGTTCACTTAAAGAAAATATTACTCTCGGAAGAACTGCTCTGACGGATGAAGATATTGATTCCGCATGCAAAGCTTCGTGCAGTGATGATGTTGTGGCATCGAAAAAGGAAGGGCTGGAGTTCGTTATATCTGACGGCGGCGCAGGACTTTCGGGCGGCCAGAGGCAGAGGATCGGAATTGCAAGGGCTTTGGCAGGCAAACCGGGCCTTGTAATCCTTGATGACTCCACGTCGGCATTGGACTGGGGCACTGAAAAGAGGCTTCTTAATAACCTTGGAAATCTTCCGGTTAAGCCTACATTGATCCTTGTCTCACAGAAGGTCAGGACATGCATGAACTGTGACCGCATAATTCTAATGGATGACGGCAGGATTGAGGCAATAGCATCTCATGAGGAGCTTCTAAAGATATCAGAGGACTACAGATATATGAATTCTCTTCAGATGAAGGGAGGCGCAGCATCATGAACGCAAGCTCTTTAAAGCGTCTCTTCTCATATCTTAAGGGTTCTACCGGCCTTGCGGTCTTATCTGTTATTATCGGATTGCTGTTCGGCGGCGCTGCTGTTGCTATTCCTTATTTTGCAGGAAAGGCGATCGATGATCTTGGCGATACGGAAGCTCTTATCAAGTGTCTTCTTGTCATTGTTGGTCTTATTGTCCTTGCTGCTTTATTACAGTTTGCGCTGATAAGGATGAATAACAGAATTGCCTTTAATATCGGCCAGAACTTAAGGAATGCCACATATTCCAAGATGCACAGAGTTAAGATGTCTTATATCGACAGGACATCCGCAGGAAAGCTTCAGAGCTTTATAATCAGTGATGTTGAGACCGTATCTGACGGTATGCTCTTATTCCTTAACCAGTTTGCATCTGGTATTGCAACGATAATCATCACGCTTATCGTAATGTTCTATATTAACTGGAAGATCTCGCTTATAGTCGTAATCTTTACGCCTGTATCAATTGCTGTATCAACGGCTATCGCAAAAGGTGCATATAAGTCTTTTGCAAAACAAGCTGAGATAAGATCCAGGCAGACTTCTTTTGTTGCCGAATCGGTAAACAATTTCAGGGAATGTAAGATCTATAACGTTACGGATACAAGGATCAACGGTTTTGATGAGATCAACGGTGAATACCGTAAGACATCTACGAAGGCAACTTTTCTGTCTTCGATCAGCAATCCTTCGTCAAGATTTGTAAATGCATTGATCTATGCGGCTGTTGTGCTTACGGGATGCCTGTCCGGTATCGGCGGCGCAATCACTGTCGGTGCCCTGACGTCGCTCCTGGCTTATGCAAACCAGTTTATGAAGCCCTTTAACGACCTGTCTGCGGTATATACGGAACTGTCGGACAGCTTTGCATGTCTTGCCAGGGTTTTCGAGTACTTAGACAGCCCTGAGATACCTGAAGAACCTGTAAGAGATGACCTGCCTTCCAAGGATGTTCAGTTCGATATTGAGTTTAAAAACGTCTCTTTCTCATATGTTGAGGGCAGACCTGTGCTTCAGGATATCTCATTTAAGGTAGGAAGGGGCGAATCGTTTGCGATCGCAGGCCCTACGGGATGTGGCAAGACTACGCTTATTAATCTCTTGATGCGTTACTATGAGCCGGATTCAGGCGATATTTTGATCAACGGCAAGTCCATAAAGGACATTCCAAGGTCGGAACTCCGTCACTATATCGGCTTTGTATCTCAGGATACGTGGCTTTCGGACGATACGGTTATGGAAAATATCAGGTTCTCCGGTGACCATATAACGGAAGAAGAGGCCGTTGAAGCGAGCAAAAAAGCCGGCTGTGATTCATTTATTAGAAAACTTCCAAAGCGTTATAATGAGATGTTGGATAACGACAGGGATGATATATCCGAAGGCCAGAAACAGCTGCTTACAATTGCAAGAGCCATGGCGTCAGACCCTTCGATCCTTATTCTGGACGAAGCTACATCATCAGTTGACGTTGTCACGGAAGACCGTATACAGAAAGCCGTCAAAAAGCTTCTGAACGGCAGAACGAGTATTATAATTGCGCACAGGCTCTCGCAGATCACTTCCTGCGACAAGATCGTCGTAATAGACGGCGGCAAGGTTTCAGAGATCGGATCTCACGATGAGCTCATCGCAAACGGCGGATTCTATTCAAGGCTTTATGCCTCGTATATATCCGAATAAGGAGTTTATATGGCTAATTATAAGTTGGAAGAGTTTAAGAACTACATAAACGGCAGAAAAGCCGCTGTTATCGGCATCGGCATATCAAATACACCATTGATCAAGTGGCTTGTCTCACTCGGCTGCAGTGTTACGGCATGCGACAAGCTCACAGAGGAAGATCCGGTGCTCAGGAAGAATATAGACATGTTAAAGGAGATATCTCCTGATATTAAATGGTCTCTGGGTGAATCTTATCTTACTCATTTAAGGGAAGATCATTACGACATAGTCTTTAAGACCCCCAAGATGAGATTTGAGACCCCCGAACTTCAGGCATTAAAGGAGATGGGCTCAATCCTTACTACTGAGATGGAGCTCTTCATGAACCTTTGTCCTGCTGAGATATTCGCTATCACGGGTTCTGACGGCAAGACCACAACAACGACTCTTACTGCTGAGATATTGAAGCAGGCTGGATACAAGGTCTGGATCGGCGGCAATATCGGCACTCCGCTTCTTGACAGGATCGCCGAGATCGGACCCGATGACAAAGTCGTTCTTGAACTGTCCTCATTCCAGCTTCTCGGCATGAGCACACCTGCAGATGTTGCGATCGTAACAAATATCACGCCGAATCACCTCGATTTCCATAAGGATTACGATGAGTATATTCAGGCGAAGATAAATGCTTTCAGAAACCAGGGGCCTGTCGGCAAGGTCGTTCTTAATGCAGGCTGTGATCTCACATATGAGATGAAAGATATCGCAAGAGGCCGTGTTAAGCTGTTCTCTGCGAACAAGGGAAAGGTAATGAGAGCTGAATCGCCTCTGTATCCAAGAGCATATACGGAAGACGGAAGGCTTATCTATGAGGAGAACGGCGACATCTTTGATATCTGCGGAATGGATGAGATCTTTATCCCCGGTGTTCATAATGTTGAGAATTTCCTTGCTGCAACTTGTGCAGTAATTGACTACGTTAAGCCTGAAGATATTGCCTGTGTTGCAAAGACCTTTAAGGGCGTTCCGCACAGGATAGAATTTATCAGGGAGCTTGACGGTGTAAGGTGGTATAACTCATCCATTGATACTTCGCCCAACCGTTCACTTAATACGATGAATGCGCTGGCTGCACGCAATGAGAAGGGCGTTCTGATCTGCGGAGGTGCCGACAAAAAGTGCCTTTATACCAAATTGGGCGACGCGATCCTCAATGTCTGTGACAGGATCATAATTTACGGCTCAAATGCCGATCTTGTAACGGATATCATTGCCAAGGAAGCTCACGGACGCAAGTATGAGATATACAGGATCCCGGATAATAAGGATGATGTCTATGAGTTCCCGAAGACCAGGGATAATGTCGTAAATGCTTATAAAGAAGCTATCATCAAGGCCAGAGAGTGGGCAAAACCCGGAGAGATTGTTATTATGTCTTCTATAGGTACGTCCTATGACCATTTCAGGCATTTTGAACACAGAGGTGATATGTTCAGAGACCTCGTAAATGAACTTGAATAAGCTATAAAGCTTCTTAGGTGGAGGAAAGTTTATGGCTGACATGAATTACCGGAGATATAAGGCTCATCCGACAGTTGATCTGCCGGACCGTAAGTGGCCTGCGAATAAGATTACCAAAGCGCCAATATGGTGCTCTGTTGACCTAAGGGACGGTAATCAGGCACTTGAAGTTCCGATGACGCTCGAAGAGAAGGTCGAATTCTTCGAATATCTTTGTTCAGTTGGTTTTAAGGAGATCGAGATAGGTTTTCCTGCAGCTTCTGAAACGGATTATAACTTCTGCAGACATCTCATAGATAATAATCTTATTCCTGATGACGTTGCTATCCAGGTATTGACCCAGTCTAGAGCCCATATTATCGATAAGACAATGGAAGCCGTTAAGGGTGCACCCGCTGTCATTATCCATCTTTATAACGCGACCAGCACTCTCCACAGAGACGTTGTTTTCGGCTTTTCGCAGGATGAATGCATTGATCTTGCCGTTGAGGGCGCGAAAATGATCATCGACCGTATCAATGAAGATACAAGCGGTACCAGGTTCATGCTCGAGTATTCACCTGAAGCATTTTCCGACACAGAACTCGATTTTGCAGTAAGGATCTGTGATTCTGTCTGTGATATCTGGAAACCGACACCCGATAAGAAAGTAATAATCAATCTTCCTGAGACTGTCGAATATCAGACTGCCAATGTATATGCGGACCAGATCGAGTATTTCTGCAGAAATACAAAATGGCGTGATTCGATAATCGTCTCGCTTCATACACACAACGACAGAGGCACTGCCGTTGCTACTTCAGAGTTTGGCTTAATGGCCGGAGCCGACAGGGTGGAAGGCACTTTGTTCGGCAATGGCGAGCGTACGGGAAACGTTGATATCATTACGCTTGCTATTAACATGATGATGCTCGGCATCAACCCCGGACTTGATTTCTCGAACATGAACAAGACTATCGATATCTATGAGGAATTGACCGGAATGAAGGTCGAACCGAGACATCCCTGGGCCGGAAAGCTTGTATTTACTGCTTTTTCGGGCTCGCATCAGGATGCGATCAACAAGGGAAGAAAGAAAATGGAGGAAAGAGGGGACAGTATTTGGGCCGTTCCTTATCTTCCTATCGATCCTAAGGATGTCGGCAGGGAATACGAACCTATTATCAGGATCAATTCCCAGTCCGGAAGAGGCGGGATCTCCTATGTTATGGAGACTTATTTCGGCGTTCAGCTTCCCAAAAGATTCCAGCGTGATTTCCTTGTTGACGTCAAAGCCGCTACTGAAGAAGGCGGAGTTGAGAATGAGCTTACACCGCAGCAGATATTCAATCTTTTCGATGATAAATACATCAATGTTCTTGAACCATACGGTCTTAAGAACTTCTCGGAGCAGCAGGACAGCGATCAGGTATCCACTGTAGAGGCTCTTATTACCGACAATGGCAAGGAAGTAACTATAAAAGGGCAGGGCAACGGTCTTCTCGATGCGTTTGTCAGAGCCTTCTGCGGTTATACCGGTATTGATTTTTCGATCTCGAATTATTCAGAGCACGCTATGAAGTCAGGTTCAGACTCTGCGGCTATTACATATATTGAGATTACTAATAAGGCTAACAAACAGACCTATATCGGAGCCGGAGTATCGAGCTCTGTCACAAAATCTTCCGTTCGTGCCGTAGTTTGCGCATTTAACAGAATGATTAATGTGTTATGATTTGGTGGTTTGAAAAGGAGTATTGATAATGATCTGGGATTATTTTGTTGCTTTTATATTCGGTATTGTTGAAGGTATCACTGAGTGGCTTCCGGTAAGTTCCACCGGACACATGATCATATTAAATGAGTTCCTGAAGCTCAATGTCTCACCAGAGTTTTATGACCTTTATCTTGTAGTTATCCAGCTCGGCGCGATCCTTGCTGTAATAGTTATCTTCTGGAAAGAGATCTGGCCGTTCGGCCTTAAGAACAATAACCATCCGTTTGCAAAAGACGGAATCGGCAGATACATAATGAAAGACAAGATCATCATGTGGCTTAAGATAGCTCTTGCATGCGTGCCCGCAGCGATCGTCGGAGTTCTCTTTGATGACTGGCTTGATGAGCATCTTTATAATTATGTGGTAGTTGCTATCGCGCTCATCGTTTTCGGTGTTGCATTTATCGTTGTTGAATACCTGATGAAGGACAGAACACCTGCAGTTAAGACGGTTAACCAGCTTAACTGGGGACATGCTCTTGCAATCGGATTTTTCCAGCTCCTGGCAGCGATCTTCCCCGGAGCATCAAGATCCGGCTCAACTATCGTCGGATCCATTGCCATCGGCATAAAGAGGGAAGCGGCAGCAAAATTTACTTTCTTCCTCGCAATTCCCGTTATGCTTGGTGCGAGCCTTCTTAAGATCGTTAAGTACGACGGAAGCGTTTCAGTGCATGAGATCGGACTTCTCGTTGTCGGTATGATCACGGCATTCTTAGTAAGCCTTCTCATCATCAACAGACTTATGGCATTCATCAAGAAGCATTCATTCAGCTGCTTTGGCTGGTACAGAATAGCCCTCGGATTGCTTGTCCTTATACTTGGTGCAGCAGGTGTCATCGGCGGCGGTGCTGCAGCTTAAAGCATTTACGCCGGAACAAAATTTCAATTTAAGATAATTCCTTAATATCTCTTATATTTTTAATAAGTATATTAGTCCGTTTATGCTATAATCCATACTGATTTATTATGTGATAACAACGGACAGGAGAGTCTATTTGCGCAAATATATATACAACAGCCGTGATGTAGCGGCTTACTTCAAATATTTCTCGGTTCCGAGTCATCTTGAAGTGTCATATATGCAATATATCTTTAATCTGGGCAGCAAGGTGCTCGCAGAGCCTTTGACCCGTGATTTTGAGTATTTCAAGAAGGAGGTTTACAGGGAGCTTTATTTCCTGTGGGCCAACGGATTCGAAAATGAGAAAGCCGACATATCCAAAATGACTTCGGAAGGGGATCTGTCGCTTATCTGTGACCAGGAATGCATATGCCTTGAATCTTATATGAAGCTTATCTGCCTTCATTTGATTTTTTCGGGCAATCTTCCTTATATCAATCTGAATTTTACCGGTCTCATGACTCAACTCGGCATTAAGTGTGATGTCGAGATTTACGAAGAGAACTGCCAAAGGATTTGCGAATCATTGCAGCTTGAGGTATCCGATACTTTCGGAAAGCCTTTTGATCTTGCTCTTGGCATTCCTGATGAGCTCTTGCGTGTATCCTTGAATTCTGAGTTCAGAGCCGGCTTGAACAGCAGGAACTTCAAAGAGACTTTGAGAAGTGAACAGATGAACTGGCTTAAAGACCTAAAGGATAAGTCTTTTAAGCTTTTCGGTTCAAAGCCTGCGCGTAAGAAGACGGCAAAAGGCCGTTCAGACAGTGCTTCATCCAAAAACCACAGAGAATCGGCTTATCCTGTGGTTTCCAATTCGGCTCAGCCCAAGGGCAAGCCTAAGCCGGAGAGTTAAGTAACGCGGAGGTTAGTGATGGACAAGGTATACAAGCTTGGTCTTGATATCGGATCTACAACAATTAAGGTGGTCTTGCTTGATGATGACAAGATCATTCACAACGATTATCAGAGACATCATTCAGACGTTTCGGGACTTCTGGATGATCTGTTCGAAGATCTTAACAAGAAATTTCCGGGAATATCCGTTGATGTAGTAATTACGGGTTCCGGCGGACTTTCTGTAGCAAACTGGCTTGGCTTCAAGTTTACTCAGGAAGTTATGGCTGAGACACAGGCTATCAAGAAATATCATCCTGAGACCGACGTTATTATCGAATTGGGCGGTGAGGATGCTAAGATCACTTACATGCATCCCGTGCTCGAGCAGCGTATGAACGGTACATGTGCAGGCGGTACAGGATCTTTCATCGACCAGATGGCATCGCTCCTTCAGACTGATGCTGACGGTCTTAACAACTTTGCAAAAGACTACCGATCGCTTTATACGATCGCGAGCCGCTGCGGCGTTTTCGCGAAGTCAGACCTGCAGCCGCTCATCAATGAAGGTGCTGCAAAAGAAGACCTTGCGGCTTCGATCTATCAGTCTGTTGTTAACCAGACTATTTCAGGTCTTGCATGCGGCAGACCCATTAAGGGCAATGTTACATTCTTAGGCGGTCCACTGTTCTTTAATTCAGAATTAAGAAACGCTTTCGAGCGTACGCTTGAAGGCAAAGTTGATTCGTTCTGGATGCCAGAAGAAGCCCAGATCTATGTTGCTCTGGGCGCTGCTCTTTCTGCTGACGGAAAGAATCCGATCAGGTTATCTGACCTTCTTGTAAAGCTTAAAAACAGGGAAGGATTCGTTCCTGACATCATCAGGATCGATCCGATCTTCAAGAATGCTGAAGATAAGGCCGCTTTTGACGAACGTCATAAGAAGGATCAGATCCCTGTGTTAGAGCTTAAGGATCAGCACGGACCTTTATATCTCGGTATCGATGCCGGTTCAACGACCACAAAGGCTGTTGTAATCAATACAAAGGGCGAGCTCGTTTATACATTCTATGCAAGCAATAAGGGTAATCCTGTCATGAGTGCTGTTGCGATCATGAAGGATATCTACGCCAAGATGCCTGAGGATTGCTATATTGTTAATTCCTGTGTTACCGGTTACGGCGAGAATATCATTAAGGCTGCTCTTAACATTGATCTTGGTGAGATCGAGACGATGGCTCACTTCCAGTCTGCCAAGTTCTTCTGTCCTAACGTTGATTTCATCATCGATATCGGCGGCCAGGACATGAAGTGCATGAAGATAAGAAACGGTGTTATCGATTCGATCATGCTCAATGAGGCCTGCTCTTCAGGCTGCGGCTCATTTATCCAGACTTTTGCACAGACGTTGGGACTTACGACACCTGAGTTTGCAGAAGCTGCTTTAAGTTCCACAAAGCCTGTAGATCTTGGTACACGCTGTACCGTATTCATGAATTCAAAGGTTAAGCAGGCGCAGAAAGAGGGCGCGTCAGTCGGTGATATCTCCGCAGGTCTTTCTTATTCTGTTGTCAGAAATGCGCTTTATAAGGTTATCAAGATCCGTGATACCGAGCAGCTCGGTAAGAATATCGTCGTTCAGGGCGGTACGTTCCTTAATGACGCTATTTTGAGATGCTTTGAACTTGTATCCGGCAGAGATGTAATCAGACCTAATGTTGCAGGACTCATGGGTGCCTTCGGTGCTGCCCTGATCGCTCAGAAGAGAGCCAAAGAAGGCATGAAGTCACAAGTCCTTGCCAAGGATGAGCTTGATTCATTTTCGATGGACACGGAGAATACACAGTGCCAGGGCTGTACAAACCACTGCCGTCTTACAATTGCGACTTTCTCCAACGGAACGAAGTTCGTATCAGGCAACCGCTGCGAAAGAGGCGAAGACCTCGCTTTGGACAGGGAGCCTGTCAATGATAAGAAGAAGCTCCCCAATCTCTTCGACTATAAATATTCACGCACATTCAGCTACTATAAGCCGTTGAAGCTTGAGGATGCTCCGAGAGGTGAGATAGGAATCCCTAGAGTACTTAACCAGTATGAGAATTATCCTTTCTGGTTCACGGTGCTCACTAAGCTCGGATTCAGAGTGCTTATTTCCGCCAGGTCTTCTCATAAGATCTACGAAGGCGGCATGGAGACAATTCCTTCCGAGTCAGTATGTTATCCTGCTAAGCTCGCACACGGACATATCGAGAATTTGATTGACCGTGGTATAAAGACTATCTTCTATCCTGATGTTCCTTACGAGAATATCGAAAATGATAATTCCAACAACCACTATAACTGCCCGATCGTATGCTCATATCCTGAAGTTATACGTAATAATGTTGAGAATCTCATCGAAAAGAACATCAGATACTTAAATCCTTTCATGCCTCTGGATAATCTTGATAATGTTGCGCTCCATCTTACAGAGTGTTTCGATTATCTCGGTGTATCCGCTGAAGAGGCGAAGCAGGCTGTTGAAGCCGGCGCTGAAGAATACTTCAAGTACAAGGAAGATATCAGACAGAAGGGCGTTGAGATACTTAAGGAGATGGAGGAAAAGGGTCTCAAGGGTATCGTCCTTGCAGGAAGACCTTATCACTGTGATCCGGAGATCAATCACGGTATTCCTCAGATGATCAATTCATTAGGCCTTGCTGTTCTCACAGAAGATGCAGTCGCAAAGCCGGGCGTATTACAGCGTCCTATCAGAGTCATTGACCAGTGGATGTATCACACAAGACTTTATGAGGCTGCTGCATTCGTAATTACGAGACCTGACTTAGAGCTCGTCCAGCTTACAAGCTTCGGCTGCGGTCTTGATGCGGTTACATCAGATCAGGTTCAGGAGATCCTTGAATCTTCAGGCAAGCTCTATACGCTCCTTAAGATCGATGAGGTATCTAACCTTGGTGCTGCAAGGATCAGAATGAGATCTCTTGTTGTTGCAATGAATGAGAGACTTGAACTTGAGGCTAACGGCGGTTCAAAACCTGCTGTTTCCAATAACGGGGAAGCTCCTTATATTGTTAAGAGAGTTGAGTTTACAAAGGAACATAAGAAGAATCACACGATCCTCGCTCCTCAGATGGCTCCTATCCAGTTTGAGTTTGTTGAATCCGTTTTCCATAAGCACGAGTATAAGTTAAAGCTTTTAAAGCAGGCTACAAGAGAAGATATCGAGTGCGGCCTTAAGTATGATAATAAGGATGCTTGTTTCCCGACACTTATCGTTGTCGGCCA
>JAEEGL010779901.1_pt1 | contig 17332 bp, 9 predicted proteins | sample 9134231 | NCBI WGS metagenome assembly JAEEGL01 (sample SAMN16246548, study PRJNA631951) | gut metagenome | biome: gut microbiome; feature: rumen; material: fiber-attached | host: Bos | place: Iran: Karaj | collected 2018-10
AATAGCAGTGAGCAGATGTCTCATGTCAGTCGCATCCGTCAGGGTGAGGAACAGCTGAAATCCAAACTGGTGCAGATGAACTACTCGTGTCTGCCGAATGCCGACGGGAGTCTGAAAGGCTCGAAGACGGCCTCGATGTCGGTGGGGATGGATATCGACTTCAAGGCACCCTGCGACCTTGCGGAAGAAGATAAGACCGTCTGGCTTTCTGAGTGTATGGCAAAGGTGCCTGACCTAGTGCTCTCGAAGAAGGACGAGCTGGGACTGCTGATGCTGGAGCGGAGTGCCACCAAGGGCTATCACCTGGTGTTCCGTCGCCGACCGGAGCTGTCGCAGGAGGAGAATCTGAAGTGGGCGAGTGAACTGCTGGGGGTGGCCTACGACGCTCAGGCGAAGGATATCACGAGGGTGTTCTTCACGACGACTGGTAGCGAAGAGGATATGATTTATCTCGATGATGCCATCTTTGAGATTTCGGCTGCACCGGGCGACACACAGGGGGCAGGCACTTCTGTGACATCGCAAGCGCCATCACAGAAATGCCAGTTCCCGTGTGTCACCTACGATCCGGAGGCGACGTACAACGGAGTGCTGATAAAGGACATCGTCGCGAAGTACTGGGAGCTGTTCAACGGTGGCAAGCCACCTGTGGAGGGCGATCGCAATGCGCTGACATTTGAACTGGCAGTGACCATCCGTAGCATCTGCGGCTATTCGATGGAGAAACTGCTAACGGTTGTCCCTAACTATTGGGCTAAGCCAGACGGCACATGCGCACAGGACGATCTGGCCGAGTGGCAGAAAACCATCGAGAACGCGCTGAAGGAGCCTCGTAAGGGTATGCCTTTGAGACTGAAGCAGGTGTTGCAGGCACTGAAGTCGCAGGCGGGTGTGAAGGCTTGCGGCGGTACGATGACATCGCCACCACCGATGCCGAAGAAGCTGCCGCCGCTGATCAAGTTGCTGACGAAAAATGTGCCTTGGTTCTACAAGCCTGCTGTGGCCAGTGCGGTGTTTCCTGCGTTGGGTGTCCATCTGCACGGGGTGAAGTTCCGCTATTGGGACAACGTCGACCACGAGGCCACCTTCATGAACGTGCTGATTGGCCGCCAGAGTATCGGTAAGGGTGTCATCAAGAAGCCCATCGAGTATATCATGGAGGATATCCGCCAGCGTGACATTCCCAACCGTCAGCGAGAACAGGAGTGGAAGCAGAAGAACCCCAGCGCGAAGCAGAAAAAAGACCCGCGCCCAACGGATATCTGTATTCAGATGCTGATTGACAACCTCACTGATGCTGTCTTCAATCAGCGTATCGTGGATGCCAATAACAATGGCGAGCGGTTTGTATTTACCATCGTCGACGAGATCGAGGCCCTGAAGAAGGTGACGTCGAGAGGTACGGTCGACGAGGTGGGCCTGCTGATCCGTAAGGCCTATGACAACAGTATGGCTGGTCAGGAGAGGGTAGGGTCTGACAGCGTCTCGGGTATCGCCCCGTTGCGCTGGAATTTCAATGCCTCGACCACACCGCCTAATGCTCGTAAGTTCTTCTGGAAGATGGTGAACGACGGTACCGTAGGCCGACTGGATGTCTCGACCATCATCCGCAATGACGACGATGATGACACAGCACCCATTCTGGGCATCTACGACCATCAGTATGCTGCCGAGCTGAAACCCTACATCGACCGTCTGGAGGCTGCTAACGGACTGATAGAATGTCCTCAGGCCAAGAAACTGTCGTTGGACATCAAGAAGGAAAACAGTGATGCGGTAAAACTTTATGATTCAGAGGCTTACAGAATACTCTCTTATCGTGCCAATGTGATTGCCTGGTTGAAGGGAATGGTGCTCTACGTGGCTCACGGCTATGCGTGGTCGAAAGAGATTGCGGCGTTCGTACGTTGGTCACAGCAGTACAATCTGTGGTGCAAGATGCTCTATTTCGGCAAGCAGCTGGAAAAGGAACTGCGCGAGGAGGTGGAGATACAGCGCCAGTCGGGACCTCAGAACCTGCTGGAGCTGCTGCCCGACGAGTTCTCGAAAGAGCAGTACTGCCAGATGCGTCAGAGTCAGGGCAAGTCGGGCGACGGCGATTCAACCCTTCGGTGCTGGGTTGCCCGAGGACACATTGTCTTCGACGAGGTGAGTGGCAGATACGTGAAGACGGAGGAGTACAAGAGGCGCTTCGCTAATGAATAATGAAAAATGAATAATGAATAAAGGGCTGCCGCACTGGTGGTTATAATCGATTTTTAAACGATGATTGAGATTCAGAACAATCAAGAATGCTTCGTGCAGCTCTGGCGGATGCTGGAGCGCACGAGGCGCCTCCTCGGAGGTCAGTATAAGCGATTCTGCATCCGCAGGGTGTTGAAAATGTGGTTCGGTGTTGAGGCTACCGATGATTTTATCTGGGAGGTCTGTCACACGGCCGCTGTTGATGGAGAGCCTCAGGAGGGCTGGAACGAGTTGCCTGCGCCCTCGCTCTATCCGCGCAAGCACCGCGAATTGTTGCGGGCTATCGTGGCCATACGACTCGGCATCGGTATGCGGAAAGTAGATTTGAAAGCACTCGATGCTGCCTATAGCATCGCTTTCCCAAAGAGTACACCGATTAATGTCAATAAAAAGAAAAGGTAATGTTGCAGCGTTGCAGTGCTGCAGTTAAAAAAAGAAGAAATCAAAATGAATAAGGAAGTAAAAATCAACAAAGAAGTAAAGCTCTCTCCGCACTTTACTATAGGAGAGTTAACCAAGACGAGTTATTACACGAGTGATGGGAATATCCCAAGTCATGTGGCGATTGAGAACCTTCGCAATATTTGCGAGAATTGGCTGGAGGATCTGAGGTATAGTCAGAATACTTTGTATGGTCCTTCGACAGGCTCGGGAACCGGTGATATCCCTATCATCATTTCCTCTGGCTATCGCTCTGAGGAGGTCAATATGAAGTGTGGGGGTGCCAAGAATTCGAATCATCTGACTGGTTGCGCGGTGGATATTAAGTGCTATGGCCCTTAGCAGATTATAAGGATGGCAGGGAACCTTTTGGATATCGCGGATGGTACTAAAAGGCATTTTGATGAGTTAATCCTCGAGAAGCGAGGCTCTACCTACTGGATTCACTTCGCAGTGCGTCCGAAGGATAATCGACGGAAGATTCTCTTCGATTGCCGATAATCAAACACTTAGGGACGGTTCTTTTTTGTTTGACAAACATTTAGGGACGGTTCTTTTTTGTTTGACTATTTCCGCTGACGGCGCAGCGGGTCAAACAGGAAAGAACCGTCCCCAACTGTTTGAAAGGATTACTTCTGGATCTTCTTTTGACCGTTGACGATCACAACACCCTTGTAGTTAGCATCAACACGCTGACCGGCGAGGTTGTAGATGTTTAACACCTCTGTGAGGGCCTTCACTACCTGGATGCCAGTGCCAGCAGCAACAGTAGCATTGACTTCCTTGGTATCCTCGTTGAAGGTGATGGTAACGGTAGAATCATCGTTGTCGACCTTCAGGGCATAGTCGCTGCTGGGATATGCTACTGACCAGTCGTGATCGACACGCACCTTGAACTTGTAGTCGCCAGCCTTCACACCCTCGAAGACGGCAGCAAAGAGACCGTCGGCACCCTTTGTCATATCGGTATCGACATCCCAGTTGCCATTGATGGTTCCAATGACGCTGTAAATGTGCTCAGCAGCCTCGGCCTCGCCTGTCTTGACAACATCAGCTTCAATATCCTTTGTCTCAGCGTTGAATGTGATGGTTACCTTGTACTTAGCGGTCTCATCGACGTCGAAGCTGTAGTTCTGTGAAGGATACTCCTCACCCCAAGCGTGGCCCTTGACAACCTTGAACTCGTAGTTTGTGCCCTTCTCCAGCACGATGTCTTCCTTCGTGTAGGTGTAGATCACACCATCGGCAGTTTGCATCTCGGCCTTCACGTCAGAGGGATCCCAGCTGTTGTCACACAATGGCTTTACACCGGCAACGGTCCATGTCTCGCCAGAATTGATGAGTGTTCTGAATACGCCTTCACCCTCTACGGATACGTTCTTTGCCTCAGTCTCAGAGAAGTAGACACCACACCACGTAATCTTTGAACCAGTAGCGCTGGCGAGATACTTACAATCCTTGGCTACGGGGAAGTAGAATACACCCAGACCATTGCCGGCAGACTCTGCTTCTGCATTGCCGGTGAATTCGCGGATGAGCCATTTCAGACCGCCGGGATACTGGTCGAGCGTGAGGTTGTTGAACTCGCCAGAGCCCTTGATTTCTAAATTCATCACACCACCGGAGATAGCCTCATTGTTGCTCTCGATGGCCACCTTGTAACCAATGGGGAGACCTTCTTCAAACACCATGTACTGCTTGTTGGTAGACAGCTTGGCAACGATGTAAACCCAACCGTCTTTCTTAGCATCGAGCTGAATCACGGCTCCACTGGTGGCTTGGTTAAATGACACTGCAGGGTTGCTGCCATCGGCATCCTTGGGATTGTCGTTACCCTGGACACCGCCTTTGGTTAGGATCTCATTACCATCGATGATTACCTTGGTGAAATCGTCCAACTTACAGTCTACAACCTTGTGGGATGTTTCAAAGGCATTGGTGATGTCGAGGGCACCTTCGATAGAACCCCACGCGTAGCCAGCAGCAACGGTAGAGGTTTCACTAGTCAGGCCGTGAGCCTCACCATCCATTTGGAATACTTGAGCATTTGCGCTCATTGCGACAATAAGAGCCGCTGCACTGAGTAAAAGTTTCTTCATAAATAAAACGTTTTAAATTGATAAATAATTATTGTTTAGGTAAAAAATCTGTTGCAAAGATATATTTTTTTTTAGTAAAATGCAAGGATTTATCCTTTTTTTACATAAAAAAGGCGGATAGCTCGTCGCTGTCCGCCCATATTCGTTCGAAGATTAATGAGATTACTTCTGAATCTTCTTCTGGCCGTTGATAATCACAACACCCTTATAGTTAGCGTCAACACGCTGACCAGCAAGGTTGTAGATTACATTGCTCTCAGCCTTCACGTTCTTCACAGCCTGAATGCCAGTAGCAGAAATCAGTTCAACAGAAGTCATGGTGAAACCTACACCCTGGAAGCGGAGACCTGTTGACTGCAACTCTGCGATAGCAGCCTCGGTAACAGGTGCCTGGATATAAGTATCCTGTCTGTCCATTGCATTCTGGAAGTCTGTCCAGTCTGACCAGTCATTCACGTGCTTGTAGATGGGGTTGAAGTCAGCACCCTTGTCGGTGAAGTTTGCACGGATAATATCACCAGCCTTTACATTGGCGAACTTCTCGGGCTCAATCACGAATGAAACACTCCAGCCGTCGAATACCATCGGACCTTCCCACAGAACAGTGTTGCCAGCGGGCTGTGAACCACCACCTTCGCCAACGAGAGCCTTAGAGCTGCCTTCGCCCTCTACAGATACAGACTGAGCCTCAGTCTCAGAGAAGTAGATACCGCTCCAGGAAATCTTTGAACCAGTGGCATGAGCATAGTACTTACAATCCTTTGCTACTGGGAAGTAGAGCACACCCAAACCATTGCCGGCAGACTCAGCTTCGGCATTGCCAGTGAACTCGCGGATAACCCACTTCAAACCACCGGGATACTGATCGAGAGAAAGATTGTTGTACTCACCAGAACCCTTGATCTCGAGGTTTAGCACACCATTGGGAATAGCCTCGTTGGCGCTCTCCATCGCAATCTTGTAACCGATAGGCAGGCCTTCCTCGAATACCATGTACTGCTTATTGGTAGACAACTTGGAAACGATGTATACCCAACCGTCTTTCTTGGCATCAATCTGAATCACGGCACCACTTGTAGCCTGATTAAATGACACTGCAGGGTTGGAGCCATCAGCATCCTTGGGATTATCGCTACCCTGGACACCGCCTTTGGTCAGAATCTCATTACCATCGATGATTACCTTGGTGAAGTCATTGTTCTTACAGTCTACAACCTTGTGGGCTGTTTCAAAAGCGTTGCTGATGTCAATAGTACCCTCAATGGAACCCCATGCGTAGCCAGCAGCAACGTTAGAGGTTTCACTAGTCAGGCCGTGAGCCTCACCATCCATTTGGAATACTTGAGCATTTGCGCTCATTGCGACTACAAGAGCCGCTGCACTAAGTAAAAATTTTCTCATAATTAAAACGTTTTAAATTGATAAAAATATTGAAAGAGGAGCACGGAGATGTGCTCCTCAAAAATCTAGCTTATTTCTTGCCTATAAATTCATATTTGAAATCGTAGTTCTTACGACCTACTCTCTGAGAGAGGGTGAACGAGGCATTGATATTGCCTGCTTCATCGATTCTTCCCGAGAAGGCGACACCCAACTTGTTCTCAGCACTTACAGTCTGGTTAAAGAACTGGTAGCCATAGTTGGCATGCCATACGTTAGCCATAGAGGTGGCATCGAGAGAGGTTCCCGGACAAGTGAAGGTGACATTGGTGGCGTTGGTGCCAGCTGCTGTCAGCGTGATCGAGCCGGGGAAGGCTTCAACAGTACCATCATCACTGGTACGTGTCCACTCGCCCGAATAGGTTCCTGCTGATCCCTGCTCTGCCGATGAGGTGAAGTTGATGCTGGGATCGTCGTTGTCGTCGCCACAGGCTACAAACGTGCAACCTAATGCGAGCATCGCAATGACTGAATATATAAATCTTTTCATATCAATTTTCATTTATCAGTTATCAGTTATCATTTCTTTTAATAGCCCGGATTCTGGTCTTCCTGTGAAATACCAGTGTTGGCACTGATCTCATTGGCGGGAATCGGACGATACCACTTGATCTCACCCTTGCTGTTGGCCATAGCCTCTGCGCTTGAGATATACTCGCTGAACTGTACATTGTAGCGAACCAACTGCTTGGTGCGGCGGAGGTCCATCCAACGGTGGCCCTCGGCATAGAGCTCACGGGCACGCTCGTCGAGAATCAGGTCAATATCCTTGATCGTGAAGCTGCCAGTGGTGGAATAATCAGGCTGATAGGCGCTGAAGGAACTGAGAGGTGCCAGACCGGCACGGCCGCGGACGGCGTTGATCTTGTCTAATGCCTGAGCACTCTGGCCTGCCATCAGATAGGCCTCGGCTGCTACGAGATACATATCGCTGACGTGGAACACCACGATGTCACGGTAGTCATTGGCCTCATTGGTGAAGTCGGCAGCAGCGTCGTCGAACTTCTTCACACAGGCACCATTGTTGACCTGAGCATTGTAGTTGGCGATACCAACCTTTGACTTCGTCCATTTATCACTGCCACTTGTCTTCACCCAATTGGTCACCTGCGGCAACGTCAGCAGTGAGACGCGGACTTCCGAATTGGCATACGTGTTCTTATCGGCAATCAGCTGTTTCTCATGGGCACTGATCCATGCCTCTACCTCAGCCTCTGTGTAGTAGTAGGGGAAGTAAACCCTGGCGATAGCCATTGTGTTCAGTTTGTCCTTGGCATTATAGTAGGCGTAGTAGCCTTCTGTGCCCCAAGTGGGCTTGCCGCTGGCATCGAATGAAGAGTTGTACATCACCATCATATAGGTGGCATCATAACGGTTATCCCCCTTCTCAAAGAGGTACATACTCTTCTGCGACTGGCAGTCCTCGGAGCTGGATCCCTTGATACCGCTGGCATCGTAAGCACCATAATAGCCGCCGAAAGCACCGTGCATGCTGTGACCGCCATTCATAATGTCGCCACCATATCCGTTACGCTCGTATTGGATGGAGAAGATTTCTTCGGCATTACCCTCGTTGAAGGGTGACCACTTATCCTCGAACGACATAGTCAGGCCGATGCCGTTGATGGCCTTCTCAGCCCAGGCGGCTGCCTGTTGGAAATTGCTGGTGCCATTCACATTATAGGTACCCTGCAGGGCATCGCCCAGTGTGGTGTCGAGATCCCATCCTGCTGCCAGGTAGACCTTGGCGAGGAGAGCTGCCACAGCCTGCTTGCTGGCCTTGCCGATATGGCTCTGGGCTTCCAGCGAGGAGTTGTTGTAGAGGTTCGTCAGATCCTCAATCATTGCCGTATAGATCTCATTCAGCGGGGTGCGGGGATAGCTTCTCTCAGCACTGTTAATATATTCTGTGATATAGGGTACACTGCCGAACTGCTGTGTCAGCAGATAGTAGCCGTAGTTGCGGAGAAAACGGGCCTCCTGGCTTAACGGAGAATCGGCGCCTGCGTAATTAATCACACCATTCGACAAGTTGATGGTGCGATAGACATTCGAGTAGAAATTGGTAACATTGCTGTTCTCCGTATTAAAGGTATAGGTATCAAAGTCGGACACGCTCTTACCACGGGTGTGGATATAGAGGTCGGTACCTCTGGAGAACAGATCCACGTTGAAGCCGTAGTTCTTCAGACTACTGTAAGCAGCAGTCAGAAGCGAAGAGGCATCTTTGCTGAAATACTGTTCTGCTGTCTGTCCGCCAGCCGACTTGTTTTCAGCCTCCATGAAATCGCTGCAAGCCGTCAGGGTGAAACCAGCGAAGAGGGCGGCGATTACTGAAAAATATATATTTCTTTTCATAATTGTCAATTATCAATTATCAATTTTCAATTAAAACTTAATGCTTGCGCCAATCTGGTAGTTGACGGTGCTCGGACCATCCTGCTTGACACCGGCGCCTCCCCACTCAGGATCGAAGCCCTTGAAGGTGGTGATGACGAACGGATTGGTAACCGTTGCGTAGAGACGAAGGTGCTTGCAACCGAACTTGTTGAGGAAGTTCTTGTCGAAGGTGTAGCCCAAGGTGATGTTCTTCACCTTCAGGAACGAAGCGTTGACAACACCTTTGGCCTGGTTCCACTCACCTGACTGACGGCCGACACCGCCGCTGCTACCACCATTGTTGGGGAAGGGATACTCACCGTAGTGCGTAGTCTCCTGATACTTGGGGTTGATATAGGTACCGTCCTCGTTTACACCGTCGCAGTCGACCAGTGTGCCGGCGGGAATGTACCAGTCGACGTTGAGCTTCTGACGGCCACGGTCGGCAAGATCGAGGATATTACTCGTCAGGAAGCTTGAATAAACTTTGTAACCTACCTTGGCATAGAGTGAGAACGAGAAGTCCCAGTTCTTCCAGCTGAGGTTAGAGGTGAAGCTGCCGGTCCATTTCGGATCCATGCTCTGGATGGCACGGTCGTTGGGATCAATGCTGCCATCGCCGTTCTGGTCGACAATCCAGGGCTGACCTTCAGTCAGACCATATACCTTATAATAATAGTCGTATTCCTTCATCGTAGAACCCGGTGTCAGACCAGCGTTCTTGGCTGCCTGGTTGTCGGGTACAGTCATGTCGCGGTCGGAAACGATGCCGCCCCACTCATAAGAATAGACGTTGTTGGCGGAATAGCCCACGAAGAGGTTGTCAGTCGTGCCTGAACCAAGCACACGGTCGCCTGTTCCGTTGATCTCGCGCACCTTGTTCTTATTGGCAGCGAAGGTGAAGGTGGTCTCCCAGTGCCAGTCTTTTTTCTCGATGTTGACTGTGGTCAGCGCTACCTCAACACCCGTGTTGCGGACAGAACCGATGTTGGTCACCATCTTGCCACCTCCGGATACGAGTGGCAGCTGCACTTCGAAGAGCAGGTCCTTAGAGGTTTTCTGGTAGACATCGATGCTACCGTTGATGCGGCCGCCGAAGAAACCGAAGTCGATACCGGCGTTATACTCCGTAGATGTTTCCCACTTCAGATCCTGGTTCACAATCTTTGAAGCCGTGTAACCAGTGTTGTACTTGTCGCCGAATGGATAACTAATAGGACTGGAAAGTGTCTGCTGGGTGTCGTAGTTACCAATACCCGTGTTGTTACCAGTCACACCGTAAGCGAGACGGAGCTTCAGGTTGCTCAACCACTCGACCTTCTCCATGAACGGCTCCTCTGAGATGCGCCAGGCGGCAGCTGCAGAGGGGAAGGTACCCCAGCGGTTGTCCTTGGTGAACTTCGAGCTACCGTCACGACGGATGGTGGCAGTCAACAGGTAACGGCCCTTGTAGCCGTAGTTCAGACGGGCGGCGTAAGAAGTCATGCTCGACTCACTGTAGCTGGTCTTTGAGGCATCCGTAAGACCGGTTGTACCGTCAGAACGCTGGGCAGTACCCATATTCCACCAGTCGGTGAGATCCATCACGTTGTTACCTTCGATATAGGTGTTTTCGGTATTGCTGGCCTCTTGTGAGAAGAGCAGCATGACACCGAGGTTGTGATCTTCGGCAATGGTGGTATTGTAATTGAGAATGTTATCCCATGTCCAGGAGAAACCGCGCTGATTGGTCAGATTGGCAGCGTTCTGCTCCACACTGGAATCATAGAAGTTGCCGTTCTCGTCTTTGTAACCCTCAAAGTAGCCCTGACGGTAGTAGTTGTAGTTGGGCGAGAAAGTGGTCTTGAAATCCAGACCCTTGATGATGTCGAATTTCAGGTAGACATTACCCAACAGGCGCCAGGTCTCACGCTCCTTGCTCGTGCTCATCATCTTGAGCAGCGGGTTGGGCTCGTCAGAGAACTGATAGGAGGAACAGGTGCCTAATGACTGATAGTTACCCGGTTTTGCAAGCAGATTGCCCTCTGCATCGTAAGGTACCATATAGGGGTTCATACGGAATGCGCTCTGTATGGCGTAATCGTTAGCATATTCGTTCTTGATTCTGGCAGCGTTGAAGCTGAAGCCGGCGGTAATCACCTTGTTGATCTTGGCATCGACGCTACCCTTGAAGTTGATGCGGTTTGATTTATCGCCTTTGTAGATACCTTCCTGTCCATTGTAACCCACACCGAAGTGATAGTTGATGGCATCGCTACCACCGCTGACGGCCAGGAAATGGTTCTGCTGGCTACCGTTCTGAGTAACCATATCGGGCCAGTCGGTTGTATTGCCATTGGCCAGTCTCTCCTTCATAATATAAGCACCGGAACCGACATCCTCGCGCAACAGACACTGCTCCAGCACAGCACCGCCAATCTGATAGACGGGGTGAGCCGAACTCTGGGAGGTTGCTGTAGAGCCGTTACCGGCATAGGTCAGGAACTTCATGAAACGGAAGTCGTAGAACTGTCTTCCGGTCATGAACTCCGGCATACGGGCGGTCTTCGACCAGCCGTAGTATCCGTCGTAGCTGATGGTGGGCTTAGAGGCCTGCTTGTTGACGGTGGTACCGCTCTTGGTGGTAACCATCACCACACCGGCCGTTGCACGGCTACCGTAGATAGCGGTTGAAGAGGCATCCTTCAGCACGTCGATACGCTCGATGTCCTGCGGGTTCAACCAGTCGATGTCATTACACATCACACCGTCGACCACGTAGAGTGGAGTGGTCTTTGAGTTGATAGATGACTTACCGCGGATTTCGATGTTGTATTCGCCGCCACGACCAGAGGTCTGCGTGATGTTCACACCAGGATTGCTACCCTGCAGGTTTCCCAGCACAGTGGGTGCACCCTTGGCGTTCAACTGCTCGGTATTCACGGAAGACACAGAACCGGTGAGGTCGGTCTTCTTCATCGTACCGTAACCGACGACCACCACATCCTGCAGCGTGTTGGCGTCTTCCTTCAGAACAACATTGACATTGGTCTTGCCAGCGATGTTAACATCCTGGGAAACCATACCAATGTAGGAGATGGTGAGCACTTTGCCACCCTGCGTCTTGATGGTGAAGTTACCGTCGAAGTCTGTAATCACAGCATTCTTGGTGCCTTTCTCCAATACTGTAGCGCCGATGACCGGCTCGCCCGTTTCATCGACGACATTTCCATTGACCGTCTGAGCTGAGATGGTGCCTACGATCAGGCTCATCATCAACACCAGCGTCATGCGGAAAGTTCTTAATTTACTTTGCATACTTAGTTTTTATTAGTTATTAATTAAAATATGTCAGTTGTAGTTAACGCACCTTGCGTAGTTTACGTTGCAAAATTAATGTTTTTTTTTGAGAAATACGAATAAAATATATAAAAACTTGAACGTAAACGTTTTCAAAAGTGTTAATTCTATATAATGTATAACAAATAAGGTGCATCTCACGGGGAGATACACCTTATTCTTTATGTCATCTTTCAGATGGGGTTCCTTATTCTGTCGGCATGGAGGGCGCATAGGCGGGCTGGTCCGATACGACCTCCTGCGGATCGGTGATGTTCGTGGGCTTTCCGGTGTCCACGGGGTTATCATCTTTCGTGCAGGCCATGAATACCTGTGAGGCAAAGGCGATGCACAGTAAAACAAACAATTTCTTCATATTGTTAACTTTTTATTTAATGATTACCTTCTTGTTGTTGTGGATATACAGACCCTTGGTCGGTGCTGTCACACGCTGTCCGTTCAGGTTGTAGATATCCTCCGTTGCATCGTTGCCGGCCGTCGGCAGGGTGATACCGGTGGGAGCCTCGTTGGCGACGGGATAGAGGCGGGCGTTGGAAGCCGTCACGGGGATGGCCAGCCAGGCCTTATGACCTTCGATCTCGAAGGCTGCTCCGTCTTCTGCACCCCAGTACCAGCCGAAAGTCTTGGCATACTGCGTGTTAGAAGGACCGTAGGTGAGCTTATAGAAGTGGCATGGCATCTTGATGAGGGCGTAGGTGAGGGTTGCCTCGTCGCTACCCACCAGCAGGTTCTGGCCGATGTAGGCCTCTGCCTTTGTGGTGCTCAGCTCATAGGTCTTGCCTTTCTCACCCTTCAGCATCACGGCTGTATTGGCGGGGATGGCGTCCTTCAGCTCCTCATAGGTCAGCTTGTCCTGGGTGCCTGCTGTCACCACCATGGCTTTCAGACCCTCAGGCAGGGCGTAGCTCTTCTTGGAGTCGTAGAAGGTGGCATAGCCCGAGGCTGCCATGGTGACGGTAGCCGGTGTCGAGGTGGCCTCGCTCAGTCCGCCCATCTGGTTCGTAGCGCAGACGGCATAGCTGGCATTGGCATCATCGACGGTGTACTCCGGTGCGTTGGCGATGCCGAAGATCTGTCCGTTCTTCAGTACCACCCAGGTCTCCACGTCCTTGTCGGCGCTCCAGGTCAGTTTGGTACCGGCGAGCTTCACGTTCGTCGGAGCGGCAACCTGAGCCGTCAGGGCTGCGGGATCCCACTGCTTCTCGATGTTGTCCTTGAACATCATGTCGTAGGTGTAGTTGGCAGCCTGCTCGGCGGTGAGGATAGTCTCGAAACTGCCGCCAAATGAGGCGATCTTGTTGCTTGCAGGGGTGATGTCAGCACCGTTGATGTCCTTGGTGCCGTACTCACCGAACATCTTCGGGTCGGTGTTGTTCATACCTTTCTCGGTCCAGCGTGAGGCGATGAGCGTCTTCTGGGCGTTCTCGTCGAGCGTGGTGTTCAGGTAGATGGAGATAGGATCGTTGTTCCAGGTACGACCTAGGTTCCAGTTGCCCTTGCCCTCGGCGAGGTCGACCACCTTACAGCCGTCGAACACATAACCGAACTTCACGGTACCGCGTGGTGCCACCACCGTGCGGCCGCCGGTGCCGTTGGTAGCACGGGGCTCCAGCGAAATCTGCGTGTTGACGAAGCGTACGTCGCCACCGCCGCAGATGAAGTCTACGGTGCCGTGGATGTCGCAATCCTCATAGTACGACTGCATATTGTCGTTCGAACTGTAGTATGTATCCTGATAGGAGAGCATGCGCACGCGCTTACCGATGGTGCGGTTGCCGCTGTCCTGCATCACGGCTGCACGACCGGCCGAGCCGGCGTTGTAGTAGTCGAGTGCATTCCAGAGTGTCAGGTCTTGCAGATAGAGGTTGGTACCGCTCACGCTGAACATGTCGGCGCTGCCCAGGCCTTCGATGCTCTTGTCGGGCGCTGTCTTGATGATGGTCTTGTCCATCGACTGTCCGATGATCGAGATGTTATGGCCGCTGATGGCAGTCTTCACCGTCTCGTTAAGGTCGTAGGTGCCGTCGGGCAGGAAGATGAACGAGCGCTCGGCATCCTTCGCAGCGTTCGTGCCGTTCACGATGTCTATCACTTCGAGCAGACTCTCTGCGTTGCTGGGCTTCACGAAGTACCAGCGACCCTGGCTCTCATAGTTCGTCTCGGCGGTATTCACGATCTTCACACCGTGCAGGTACATCTCGCCCGTGGTGTTCAGCTTCAGGGTGATGGTGCCGCCCTCGCCCTCGTAGTTGAAGGCGACGATCTCACCGTCCACATTCTCACTGTTCATGCCGGGCAGGGTGCCGAGCTGCTTACCGTTGGCATCAAGGATTTCGATGTCGTCGGCAGCGCCGTAGCGGCAGAGGGTGAGCGAGATAATGGCCTTCGGACCGACGAGCAGGTCGATCTTGTTGTTATCATCGGCCTTGAAGGCCCAGCCGTGCTGGGCGTCGTGCCAGTAGTAGCTGCCCGAGGGGTTGAAGGCCTCGTGGTCGGCAGCATCGAAGAACTTGTTCGTCAGGTCGAAGATGTATTTCTTGCTGGTGCTGGCGGTCTCAATCTCCGTCGCAACGGCATAGAGGTTGATATTACCTGTGACAACGGTCTCGGCTGTGTACTTCTCACCGCCGGCGGTCTTGATAAACCAGCCGCGCACTTTCATGCCTTCCTCAGCGGTGGCTTCTGCGTAGTCGAGGTCGAAGTTGCCGATGGCCTCGTCCTTCTCACGCTTGAATTCGCCGAGCACGGTCTTCTTGTCGGTGTCGATATAGGTCAGTGTGAAGTCGGGCTTCTGCACCACGTTCAGCACGTAGTCGACGGTGGTCTCACCCAGTGTCAGCGGGATGGTCACCACACACTTCGTATCGTCGCCCACATAGCCGATGACGCCGATCTCACCCTTCTTGGCTGTTGCCGTGATGGGGTTGGTCTCGCCGACCATGGTCACCTTCTTCGAGAGTTCCATCTTGGCCTCGTAGGCTTCGCCGAACACCTTCTCTGTGGTAAACTCCGTGCCGTTGATGGTCACGGTGGCCAGCACGGGCACTTCCTTCTCCTGTCCGCTGAGTGTACCCTCGATCACAATCTCGCCGAAACCGATCTGTTTGGCGCTCTGCAGGTGGTAGAGGTTCACCACCAGTCCGCAGGTGCCCTCAGCCGGTGTGGCATCGGTGATGTCGTAAGAGTATTCCGAGTAGTTGGGACTGCCGTTGTTACGGTTGGGCTTCACGCCGACGGCCAGTGAGACGGTGCTCTGGTCGGGGTTCATCCACGAGAAGTCGAGCAGACCGTTGTCCGTACCGAAGCGGGTGGCCTTCAGCGACACTTTCTTCGGGGTGAAGGTCAGGCCCACGTTGGGCTGGATCAGGAAGCGGATGGCATTCGACTCGTCGGCTGCCGTGCCGCTCTCACCCTCGTTCTGCTGTGTCAGCGGCTCGAAACGTGTCTGGTTCATGTTGGCATCCTTGATAAAGAGGTTGCTGCCGTAGGTCACCTTGCTGGTTACGAAATATTTGGCAGCATCGCCGAACTCTGCCTGCTGGCCGTCGACACCGGCACCGAAGGCGAAGTTGGCGGTCACAGGCTCATTGTCGAGAGTGACCAGTTCGTGGTCGTCGCCCTCGCTCTTGCTGTGGTTGGTGATGGCCACGCTGTGGATATAGTCGCGGCCGGCGAAAGTCAGTGTCAGGGTAGTGGCGGCCCCCTCATATTCGAAGGTGTTCTGGCCACCGTCGGAGTCGTTCTTGCCGCTCACGGTACCGACGGTCTTACCTTCGGCATCGGTGATGGTGATGGGTTCGCCACTCGAATAGGCGCAGCCGCCGATGGTGATGGTGGCGTCGCCGGCTACCAGCAGCTTGATGGTCTGGCCGGGGCCGAAGGTCCAGCCGTGGGTGTTATAGTAGTAACCGCCGTCGGCAATCTCGATGCACTCATGGTCAGCGGGATCGAAGGCGTCGGTGGTCAGGTCATAGGCGTAGGTCGTTCCTGCGGAGGCAATCTCCATGGGCGTGACAACGGCATAGAGCGACATGTCGCCCTCCACCTTGTCGGTCACCTTGATCTTCTTACCACCCTTAGCAGCAGTAAACCAGCCGCGGAACACCACACCGTCTAACTGGGTGATGTCATTCGCACCAAAGGCAAACTCGCCGATGGCGGTCTGACCTTTCACTTTCTGGGTGCCGATGACGGTGGTGCCGTCAACGTCGTAATAGGTCAGTGTAAACTCGGTATTCAGCTGGGCAATCTCGTCCTCGGTCATGGCGCTCACGGCCACGTAGGGACAATAGTCCATGCCGGTGATGGTGAGGGTAGTGGCCTCGCCGGTGTAGTAGAGCACGTCCACATTGTTGCGGTCGTTCTTCCAGCAGGCGGGGCTCGACGGGGTCTTCGAGGCTACCTCGTTGCCTTGGGCATCGGTCACCATGATGGTCTTACTGCTGTAGGTACACTGTCCCACAGGAATCTTCACGGTGGTCGCATTGGGTACCACCACTTTCAGGGCTGTGCAGCCATGATCGCTGTGATACTTGCCGCTGACGGTTGCAACGGCGCTGGCATCGTCGGCAGCCACACGGCTCACTTTGCCGTCGGCATCCACTGCCACACCGAAGTTCACAGCTGTGCCTTGGCTCTGCTCATCGGCGGTCAGCAGCGTACCGTCCTGGTTGTTGACGATCACGCTGAAGTCCTTGAAGTCAGCAGCCGCAGCTGTTTGTGCCATTCCCAGCATCGCCAGGAATACCACGAGCAATTGCTTCATCTGTTTCGTTAGCATAATGATGTTGTTTAGAGTTAATAATTTAATTTATTTGATGATTTTTGAAGTTACTGTCTGACCGTTGGCCATGCGCTCCACGCGGATGCTGATGCCACGCTGGGGTGCTGTCAGTCGGCGGCCGTTGAGGTCGTAGTATTCTGTCGCTGTGATGGCAGAGGTGCGGGCATCATCGATGCCTGCGGGGACCTTATAAGAGGGGTAGTACTCATCGATGGCTGACTCTGCATCGGCATTGCCTGCCTTCATGATGTCCTCGACAAGTGAGTTGAGATAAACCTCCAGGTTGTTGTACCATTTTCTTTCGCTGTCGAGGGTATAGGCGTTCGGATCCAGGTCGCCGCCATTGGCCTGCTCCCAGGCATCGGCTATACCATCGTTGTCGGCATCGAAGTCGGCTTCGCGCTGACCGGTGGGGAAGTTCTCCTCAGTATAGCCGTTGACATCGGATACCAGGTCAATACGGCCGGCTTTCTTGGTCACAGAACCTTTGTATGTAGCCGTTCCGTCTTTGGCTTCTTGGAAATAACGGGCATCCACCTCGTCGGTATAGAGTGATGCACCGGAGTGGGCAAGCACTTTTTCGAATGCCGTGGTGGCATTGTGGGTA
>JAEEGL011004976.1_pt1 | contig 17332 bp, 16 predicted proteins | sample 9134231 | NCBI WGS metagenome assembly JAEEGL01 (sample SAMN16246548, study PRJNA631951) | gut metagenome | biome: gut microbiome; feature: rumen; material: fiber-attached | host: Bos | place: Iran: Karaj | collected 2018-10
GCAGCACCTTTAGCCAACATAACCGGTATATTTTGTTTATTTAATTCTTGTGTTAATTGTTTTAAACCTAACAACAAAGGTACATTGTAATACTGAAATAATCTTAATACTCCTTTTAATCTGGGTTCTATATCTTTTGGAATTTCTATATTTGGATTATTTTGAAATATATGCGCAAGAAGGAAATTAAATGTCAATTTTTCTTTTTCTATATTATAATCAAAATCATATAACAAATGATAAACTTCTTCTTTTGTTACAGTTTTTTTAATATATAACTTTAATAAAATTTGTTCTTTTAAAGAAAGATTTAAAAATCTTATAAAAAAGTTAACATCCAACATTATTTTTATACCTCATAACACAAGTTCTTATTGTATCAAATTACAAATTTAATATAAAGTAAAAATATGATAGAATGTATACTTGTATATTTAATTCTAAGCTTTAAAATAAAAAAATGCTTATAAAAAATAAAAATTTCCCTTTTATATTAGCTTTACTCTTAACAGATTGTTTTACTTTTCTGTTATCTTTTTTATTGGCTTTTTATTTTCGATTTTACATTTTACATCCGCCCAAAATTTTTTCGTTTAATGAATATTTGATAATTGTAATTTTATTAATTCCTTTATGGATACTGTTTGTTAACTTCTTTATGGGATATAAATTATTTTATATATCTATGTTTGATTTATTTATAAAAATAATAAAAACAACCTTTTCTTTTATTATATTTATGTTGGCACTGATTTTTATAATTAAAAATGATTCTTCAAGATTATTAATTACTTTTATGGCATTAAACTTAATATTTTTCACATTAATCTTCAGATATATTTTTAAAAGGACAATTGCATATATTATATACAAACTCAATATAAGAAATAATATGTTGGTTATCGGTAAAAAGGTAAGAAAATATAAAAAAATATTTAACAACTACTATATAAACAAAGTTTTTTACTATCCGTATCAAATGGAAACGGCCAACATAGAAAAATTAAAATTTTTATCCATAAAAAAAAGCATTAAAGAAATAATTATTACCAACTATTCAATGAAGGATGAAGAATTTTTATCTTTATGTGATTGGGCACAAATAAACGATATAGATATAAAAATTTTGCCGAATGAAGTACAGATGACAAAAGATAAAATAGTATTGGATGACACGTTGGGTATTCCTATTATACTATTAATATCAAACCCTGTAAGAGATTTCGATTATTTCTTAAAAAGAGTATTGGATCTTATCTTTTCTTTAATACTATTAATTTTTTTATCTCCTTTGTTCGTAATTATTGCTGTTTGTATAAAATTGGAAAGTAAAGGCCCCGTTTTGTATAAACAAGTAAGACTTGGTTATAAAAAACAAAAATTTTATTGTTATAAATTCAGAAGTATGTGCAAAAATGCGGAAGAAAAACTGAAAGATTTAAAACCAAACAATGAAAACATTTTTTTTAAGATGGAAAATGATCCCCGAATAACTAAAATAGGTAAATTTATCAGGAAATACAGCATAGATGAATTGCCGCAACTTATTAATGTATTGAAAGGAGAAATGTCTCTTGTAGGTCCAAGGCCTATGCTTGAAGAAGAGATGATAAAAATAGAAAAAAGATATCATAATTATAATTTAAGTAAGTTATTCAATGTTATTCCGGGTATAACAGGCTTATGGCAAGTATCCGGCAGAAGTATTCTTAATGATGAAAAGAAGTTAGAACTTGAAATTTTCTATATTGATAACTGGTCTTTAAATTTTGATTTTAAAATTTTGTTAAAAACAATTATTGTCGTTATTTTCCATAAGGGCGCTTATTAGAAGATTGGAACCATTCAACTTTTCAACCGTTCAACCCTTAAACTTATTTTATAAAAGCCTTAGCACGTAACTGCTTGTGAAACGTAATCGCAAATCTATGTGCCTCATCTCTTATGGCTTGTAACAACCTTAAGCCCAATGAATTTCTTTGAAGTCTTATTGATTTATCTTTCCCAACCATAAAAATTTCTTCTTCCTGTTTAGCCAAGGAAATCATCGGTATATAAATTCCTATTTCGTCAAGAGCAGATTGGGCATAAGCAAGTTGTATTTTCCCGCCGTCTATAACAATCAAATCGGGAAATTGTTCGTTTCTCCTTATAATTCCCGAATATCTTCTAAACACTGCCTCTTTTATCATGGCAAAATCGTTTATTTGGTGAACTGTTTTTATTTTAAATTTCCTGTAACCGGATTTATTCGGTTTTGCATTTACAAATTGAACCATAGATGCAACCGGATTTGTTCCCGAAGTATTTGAAATATCAAAACATTCCATAACGGCAGGAAGTTTATGAAGTTTTAATACTTGTTTTAACTCTTGTAAAGAATCTGTTTTTGAAACGTACTGGTTAATATCTTCTATACTTATTTCTCTTATTGCAACTCTTTGACTTATAGATTGTATTGCAAAAAGCCTGTCTCTTATTTCTTTTGCCTTTTCATATTCTTGTTTATTGCTTAACTCCAACATTTCTTTTTGCCAGGTATCAGCTAATTTTTTTAGTTTACCGTTAAAAAACGTTTCCACTTCCTTTAAATTGTTTTTATAATCTGTAGACGATATTTTTCCCATACACGGTCCGAAACACAGCCCTGTATGATAATATAAACAAGATTTTACTTTTTCCAATTTCGGCAATTCTTTCTCTGAAAAATTTATTTTACACGGCCTTATTTTAAAAATTTTATTTAACCAAAGTATCAGTTTTTTTATATATGTTAATTGAGGATACGGCCCGAAATACAATGAACCGTCTTTTATAACTTTTCTTGTCATTACAAGTCTTGGAAAATCTTCTGCTACGGTTAATTTTATGTACGGATAAGTTTTATCATCCTTCCACATAGCATTGAAATAAGGCTGAACTTTTTTTATAAGTTGCCTTTCAACAAGAAAAGCTTCTCTTTCCGAGGCACACAAAATATAGTTTATTGTTTTCATTGCACTTATTATAGAGAATGCTTTACTGTCCGTATCGGAATGAAAATAAGAAGATATTCTGTTTTTTAAATCTTTAGCTTTTCCTATGTATATAATATTTGCTGCTGAATCCCGCATTATATACACGCCCGGAAGATGTGGAATATTTACAGTATAATCGTTAACTGTTTTTTGCATTTTTCTTTTTATGTATTCCTGATAATATTTGTTCTATCTCTTGAGATTTTAATATTTTTAACAAAATAATAAAAGAGATTATCGAACATATTATGGAAATTATTAAAGCAATAATCACAGGTAAAACTTTTATTTGCATTATTTGATATGCAATTATACCCATTAATGTTGATGCAATTAATGCTTTTATTGAAGATAGCAATATTTTTCTTGCACCTATTTTACCTATTTTTTGTTTAAGTTTATAAAACAACATTAATACGTTCATATATGCACATAAAGATGTTGCAAGAGCAAGGCCGCCTACACCTAACGGTTTCATCAAAGCGACACACAATATAACATGAACAAACATAACTGCAAATGCTATTTTAACAGGTGTTTTTGTATCTTGAAACGAAAAGAATGTGTTTGCAAAAATCTTTGTAATTGCAAAAGCAGGCAAACCTAATACATAATAAAAAAGAGCTTTATTTGTAAGCAATGATGCAAAAGTATCAAACTTTCCCCTTTCAAACAAAACTTGTATTATAGGAAGCCCTATAGCCATAAGGCCTATTGTTGCCGGAAGTAATGCTATTATGGAAATTCTTATTGAAAAGTTTAATGTTTCTTTCAGTTCATCAATATTTTTTGTAGCAACCGATTTTGACATCATAGGAAGAGAAACCGTTGCCATTGCAAGTCCGAATATTGCAAGAGGAAGCTGCATTAATCTGTTTGAATAATACAAAGCAGTAATAGCACCGTTTCCTAAAAATGAAGCACATATCGTATCTACAAATGTGTTTATCTGATCTACAGAAATACCAATAACGGAAGGAATCATTAAGAAAATTATTTTTTTTATACCGGGATGATTAAAATGAAAATCAAAACTCAGTTTCCAACCCAAATTTCTTAAAGCAGGATACTGCATAAGAAAATGACCTAATCCGCCGAAAATAACGCTTATTGCAAGGCCTTTAATTTGATTTCCGGGCGATAATAACGGAGCTAAGGCCAATATATATATAATTTCTGCAAAACTTAAATTTGCAGGCGCTATTGCCGGAATAAAGAAAGAGCTCAAAGTGTTTAATAACGCCAACAACATTGCCGCTAAACAAATAAATAACAAAAACGGGAACATTAATCTTGTAAGTTCTATTGTAAGTTGTAATTTTTCGGGATCGGAAGTAAAACCGTAAGCTATTATTTTTACAAGTAACGGTGAAAAAAACATTCCAAGTGCCGTTATAACAAGTAATGTTAAAAATAATAATGTAAAAACAACATTTATTAATTTTTGAGTTTCGGATTTCGGTTTTGTATGAAGATATTCCGAAAAAACAGGTATAAATGCCGCAGAGAAAGAACCTTCCCCTAACATTCTTCTTATAAGGTTTGGTATTCTAAATGCAGCATAAAAAGCATCAGCAAACATACCCGCACCGAACATATAAGCAACAAGCATATCTCTTATATAACCGAATATTCTTGATACGGTTGTTCCCGCACTTACACTGCCTGCATATTTGATGATTTTTTTTATTTCAATCATTTTTCCTGCAAATAAAAAAAGCCGATACTTTTAAATATCGGCTTCTATTTTCATTTTTTTATTACTTAGACATAGATGCAACTTTTTTTGACAATCTTGCTTTTTGATTAGCTGCTGCATTTTTATGGATAACATTTTTCTTCTTTGCTTTATCCCATTCTGAAAAAGCTTCATTAAGAGCTGCTTTTGCTGCCTCTAAATCTTTAGCTTTTACTGCAGCTTCAACTTTCTTGGATAATGTTCTTATTTTACTTTTCATTGCTGCATTTCTTGCTGTTCTTTTTTCTGCTTTTCTTGCTTCTTTAAGAGCAGATGTGTGTCTTCCTGTTTTTAACTTTGCCATTATATTCCTCCAAAAATCATTACAAACTTATAATTAAGATTATTTATTTTACATTTTTATTTTGATATCGTCAAGCAACAAATAATGTTCTAAAACAATGAACCTGACCTGAAAAAAGATATAACAAACGGAGCAAAAAGTAAAATAAAAATTGTAGGTAATATCAAAATTGCCATAGGTAATAACATTTTTACAGGAGCTTCATGTGCTTTTTTCTCGGCTATTGCAACATTATCACCGGATATTTGTTGAGCAACTTTGTTTAAACTGTCGGTAAAGCCTGTTCCCGTATCCAAAGATATTGTTATTGTTTTAACAAATGTATCCAACTGTAAAATATTATACTTTTCCGCCATATCTTTAAATGCAGTTTTTATATCAATACCTAAAGATATTTTTTTAATTATATTTCTTAACTCGTTTATTAAATATCCATCCAAAATAGACACTATTTTGTTTAAACTGTTATTAAAATCTATTCCGGAATAAATCATTATGGATAATAAATTTGCAACATCAGGTATTTGCTTTATGATTTCATGTATTCTTCTGTTATACTGTTCGTATACTTTTAAGTACGGCAATATTAAAAATAATCCCCCAAAACATATCATAAACAAAATATCAAACCCGAAAAGTAAAACAGATATAACACACCCGACAAACATTGCTATTATTTGTATAAAAATAAAATTGTAAGCATTTATTTTTATATCTTTAAAATCAAAAATTTTTAGCATATTATCAAGTTTGTTAACGTAATCGGCAAAAACTTTTATTTTAATAATTTTTAGTACAGGAACAAATATATTTGAATACTTTACCAAATACAATAAAATAAAATTTTTATCATTTGTATTTTCATAAAAATTTTGTTTAGCACGGAAAGATGAAATAACACTACCCGATATTAAACAAATTATAAAAAACAATATTAACAGAAAGATGAAAGTTAATATTAAATATATCATAATTTTATATCCGCAATTTTTTTCATTACAAATGAACCTGAAAGAATCATAATTACACAGATAAGCAGTATCATATTACCTAAAACGGATGTAAATAAAACAGAAATCATTTCCGGTTCAACAAAATATATTAAAAAAACTATAATAAACGGAATTATACTTATAACCATTCCGGAAAATCTTACTTGAGAAGTAAGAACATCAACTTTATTTGATAAAGAAAGTTTTTGCGATACCGACTCTTCTATCTTAGAAAGAATATCAGATATTTTTATACCTGTAGAATAAGATATTATTATAGAATCCATAAAAAATTTATATTGTTCATTTTGAACTTTTATAACAGAATCTTTTACCGCTTCGTCTAAACTTATACCTAACTTAACTTTATTTGATATTTCTTCAAATTCCGAAGATAACGGTTCTTTTATTTGTTTTGATACGGAATCTATTGTTTGAATTATAGATTCTCCGGAAGAAACAGAATTTCTAAACAATCTTATTATTTCCAATATTTGTTTATCTGTTTCTTTTTTATATTTCTGTTTTTTGTTCTCGGAAAAAATCCATAGAAAATAAACACCTGCAACAGTTATAATTAATGCATATATTATATTAAACACTATTGACGTTAGAATAAAAACAACAACAAAGAGTAAAAGATTTTTTTTGTTTCTTTTATTATTTTTATTTTTCAAACTCATAATGTTTTTTGTTTTTAACAAAGACAATACATAAAAAACAAATAAAGCAAATGATATTAAAAAGAGTAACAGATAAATAATATTTAATGTCATATATTTTTAACAAAAATTTTTTTTTGCTCGTCATAAACAAAAATTGGAATTAATTTATAATCTTCTTTCTCCGACTTTTCCAAAAGAGAAATTTCCGATATTTTTCTTGAGCCGTCCGAATATCTTTTTATTTGAACAATAATATCTATTGCGGATACTATCATAGAAATTATAGATTTTTCAGGTAAGTCAAAACCCGCCATTAACGACATGACAACAAGTCTTGATATTGCATCCGAACAAGAATTAGAATGAACAGTTGTCATTGAACCGCTGTGTCCTGTATTCATTGCCTGCAACATATCCAATGTTTCACCTGCTCTGCATTCGCCTACAATAATTCTATCCGGTCTCATTCTTAAAGAATTTATAACCAACTGTCTTATTGTAATTTCGGATGTTCCTTCCAAAGATTTCGGCCTTGATTCAAGTCTTATAACATGTTCCTGTTGTAACTGAAGTTCTGCCGAATCTTCAATAGTTATTATTCTTTCTTTGGAATTTATAAAAGAAGAAATAATATTTAACAATGTTGTTTTTCCGGAACCTGTTCCGCCTGAAATTAAAATATTTTTTTTGTCAGCAACAGCCACTTTCAAAAAATCCAACATTTCTTGATTTAAAGAACCGTAATTTATAAGTTCTAATCCCGACAATTTATGTTTAGCGAATTTTCTTATCGTAAGTATCGGTCCATACAAGGATACAGGAGAGATAACAACATTTACTCTTGAACCGTCTTTTAATCTTGCATCAACGATAGGAGAAGATTCATCAATATGCCTGCCTATAGGCGCAACAATTCTGTTAATAACTGTTTTTAATTTTTCAATATCATTAAATTTTAAATTTGTTTTTTCTATTTTTCCTTTCTTCTCAACATAAATATTATCACAACCATTTACCATTATTTCCGTAATTGTTTCATCTGCCAATAAATCTTCAAGTATTCCAAGCCCTGCTATATCATCTATCAGCTCTTTTGTAAGTTTATTCTGCATCTCATTATTAATTTTGATTCCATATATTGAAAGAAGTTCCTGAATTTTAACTTTAATAACTTTTGATAAAACATTTTTATCCTGTTCATTGGAATATTCTTTCATTTTTTCAACTAAATCTTTATGTAATTTTTCTTTTAAAAGAATATACTTGTTTGAATTTTCGGAAATATAATTATCTTTATCAGGAGCCTCAGTTTCATTATGTATTTTATTTATGACAGATTTAATTCCAACGACAAAATCGTTTTTATTATCGTTAAACATAAAATTTTTGCTTACAACTTCTTTTTCTATATTGGAATCAAAATTTATAAATACAGATTTATTCAAAACAAACGTTTCATCCTGTTCATCGATATTAAAATCAATATCGGTTTTTAATATTATCGGCAAAACCATTACATTTTTTATTTTATTTACGATGATATCGGAATATATATTTTTATAATTTGATAATGCTATCGGTTCTTTTTCAAACGGGCACAATATTATATCCGCAAAAAGTAAGAATTTGTATATTTCGTTACTTTTACTGCAAACAACAAAAATATTATCGTAAATTTCATATAAAGAGTTTATTATCAGATTGAAATTATCATAAGATAATTTGGATATATCTTTTACACATATAACATCGTTATTAGCATCAAAATATGATTTTAACATTGATACATTAACATCTACTATTATATTTAATATATCATCCAAATATTTTATACCTTTCTTACCGTAATAAGCCCACACAACATTACTGTTTTGCCTAATATCAATGACAATATTTTTTTTATTATTATAAGTATTTATTGCCAACAATCCTCTTATTAAGGAATTGGTATATACAGAATTATCAGTCTGTAAAATTGATACTATTTTTGATTTTTTCATTGTTTTTGAGAATATTTATTTATTATTTCGTTTAATTCTTTTTGTCTTTTTTGCATTTCTGAATTTACTTGTCTTACGGATTGTATTTTTGTATTTGGAACAGCATTTTCATAGATATCATTTATTTTAATTATTTTACTGTTACTAATCAAATCATCGCCTGTCGGTCTCAAAATTATTTTTATTATTCCTTTTTCTTGAGCCAAAATTATTTTTTGAGCTTGTTCCATTGAAACTGCCAAGGTTACCGGAATATTTACGGAAACATTTAATTCTTCTTTAGTATTTTTTGCTGTTCCTATAATATCGTTACCGACAGCTAAAACCAAAAGGTCCTGAGCAACGACACAAGACGCCTCTTCATAATTATGATTTTTATTTTCATATTCTACAATAGATAGCAAATCAACTTTACTTCCGGAGGATATAATTCCGTTAACTTCCTGAGTATTAAACAATAACGTTATTGCTTTTTTATCGTTTGGAATTGTATTAGCTAAGCCAAAACCGGAAGTTACAGATGATATTTTTGACATTGTAATTTGTTCCCCTTCTTCAAAAGGAACTATAGATATATAAACAGGATTATCATTAATATAAAAATCTTTAATTTTTGACATATACTTCGGTTGCACGTACTGTTTAGGAACTATCTTTTCTTTTATCATGGAACCGGTTATAATTTTACCCTGCTCTATTCTTTGATTTGCAACAATAACGGTAACTTTTTCAGACATACTTTTGTTTTGTTGCCCGATATCATATAAATACAATGTTGCAAAAACAGCAGAAAGTAACGCCAATATAACTGCAAGTACAATATTTTTTTTCATAATTATTTTATATTAGCTTCGGTGGATATTTTTTCAGTTGAATCCTGGAACATACTGTTAACTTTACCGCCAAACATTTTTACTCCGGCAATTACGACTATTACCACCAAGACGATTATAATAATGTACTCTGTCATTCCTTGTCCTTTATTATTTCTTAACATTTTTCCCCCTGTATTTTATTTTCTTTTATGTATATTGTTTTTACAACCGCTGCCTGCTAAAACAGACAATTTAGTTGTTATCGTAAACTCTTCCATTCCAACAACATTCATTATTTTCGGCAATTCATAAGAATAAGATATTGATACCGTTGATAATTCGTTTGTCGGAACAAATAAACCTTGAACAAAATCAAAAATTTTTGATAAATCCGTAAGATTATAACTAATGGGTTGATAATCTTTAATATCTACATTTATCTCTTTGATTTTGTCTGTATCCAATCTTCTGCCTTCTATCATTTTATTCGTTAAATAATTCTCTATATCTTTTTTTATATCTTCGGAAGATAAATTTGTATTTGCTATCATATCTGTTCCGTATCTTGTTGCAGAAATTAATTGTTGCCATGTTAAAAGAACTCGTGCAAACCAAACAACAGAAAAGATTAAGACAATTATTATCGGAAAAAGAAAAACCGCTTCCGTAAATGCTTGCCCTTTTTTATTTCTAAGCATAAACTATTTTTTTGGTTTTATAACGTCAAAGCCGGTATACTTTCTTAAAACTTCGGGAATTATAACAGAACCGTCTTCCTGTTGATAATTTTCAAGAATTGTAGCAAATGTTCTGCCGACTGCAACACCGGAACCGTTTAATGTGTGAACAAATTCTCTTTTTTTGCTTGTTGCACTTTTATATTTGCAATTCATTCTTCTTGCCTGGAAATCTTTAAAATTAGAGCATGATGAAATTTCTCTATACATACCTTCTCCGCTCATCCATGCTTCCAAATCGTAAGTTTTCGTTGAGCTAAAACCTATATCTCCGCTGCATAATGCCATAACTCTGTACGGAATACCTAACAACTGCAAAACTTTTTCTGCATCGTTGGTTAAAAGTTCCAACTCTTTTGCAGAATCTTCAGGTTTAACAAATTTTACCAATTCAACTTTATTAAATTGATGATTTCTTATTAATCCTTTTGTATCTTTACCGTAAGAACCGGCTTCTCTTCTGAAACATGCAGAATATGAAGCATATTTTACAGGAAGTTGTTTTTCATCCAATATTTCATCTCTGTGTAAATTTGTAACGGAAACTTCTGCGGTAGGTATTAAATATAATTCATCATCAGGACATCTGAACAAATCCTCTTCAAATTTAGGTAATTGTCCTGTTCCTCTCATAGATGCTCTGTTTACCAAATACGGTGTCATTATTTCCTGATAACCGCTTTGTTTATGAGTGTCTAAGAAGAAAGTAATAATTGCCCTTTCCAAAGCACAACCTTCATTTTTTAACAATGAAAATCTTGAACCTGAGATTTTTGAAGCTCTTTCAAAATCCAATATACCTAATTTTTCTCCTATTTCCCAATGATGTTTAGGTTTAAAAGAAAACTTTGGCGGTTCACCGACAACTCTAACGACAACATTATCTTTGTCACTCTTTCCCACAGGTGTTGTTTCGTCCGGGATATTTGGTATTCTTAATAAAAAGTCTTCTATTTGATTTTCTATATTAAGTAAAAATTTTTCTTTTTCCTGAATTCTTGTTCTTAATTGTTCCAACTCTTCCAACAATGCCTTTTCCGGTTCTTTTTTTTCTCTTTTTAATTTTCCAACAGTTTCGGAATCGGTATTTCTTTTTAATCTCAATTGATCAATTTCCGTAATTATTGATCTTCTTGTATTATCCCAATCCATCAATTGATCTAAATTAATATCTTGATTTCTTTTTTTTAAACCTTCTTTTACAACATCAATGTTTTCTCTGAATAATTTAATATCTAACATCTTGTTCCTCTATAAAAAAAATTAAAACGCTGCCAACGAGATTCGAACTCGTGATCCCCGCCTTGAGAGGGCGATGTCCTAAACCGCTAGACGATGGCAGCAGTTTTATTTAAAATTTCATCTACAACTTCAAAAGATTATACCAATTATAAAACAGCAATTCAATTCTCTAAACTAACCCTTTACTTTAGATAATACGGAATTTCTAATTTCATAAATCTCGTCACATTTTTCTATTGTTGTTAATCTGTGGGCAATTACCAACATTGTTATTTTTCCGTATAAATGTTCTATTGCCTGCATAACAGCTTTTTCCGTTTCATTATCCAATGCGGATGTAGCTTCATCCAAAACCAAAACTTCAGGCATTTTATATAAAGCTCTTGCTATACCGATTCTTTGCCTTTGTCCTCCCGACAATCTTATTCCTCTTTCACCAACTACGGTATCCAAACCTTTTGGCAAAGAATTTATAAAATCTTTTAATTGTGCCTGTTCTATAACGGTATTTAATTTGTTCTCATTAACATTTTCATCATCATAAAACAATATATTATTTCTTATTGTATCATCCGTAAGGTATATAAATTGAGGGACATATCCTATTTTAGAAAACCAACTGTTTTTATTTTTGTGAATATTTTTATTATCTATTGTTATAGAACCGTCAGTCGGATCCAACAAACCTAAAATAACATCCACTATTGTTGTTTTTCCCGCCCCTGTAGGGCCTACAAAGCCTATAGATTTTCCTTTTTTTATAACAAAAGAAACATCTTTAAAAATAAATTTTTCAGTGTTGGGATATTTATAAGATATCTTATTTATACAAATATCTTTTTCCATATCTAATTGTTCATTTTCATCTTCTTTCAAATATCCGGAAACTCTTGTATTTTTTAAATCTCTGTAAACAACATCTATAGACGGCTTATAATACATCAAAGCATTCAATGCTATTTGCATTCTGTTCATTGAAGGCATTAACCTGAAAGCTGCCATGGCAAAAACCGCCATTTGAATTATAATTGTTGTAGCATCTATTCCACCGTATAACAAATATATTATAACCGAAAGAATTACAGAAACAACAAAAGATTCTATTAATAACCTGGGAAACTGTTCCAAGAAATGAAAATGTTTCTGTGCAGATGTATATTTTTCGGAACTGTCATAATATTTATTTATAAAAAATTGTTCTTTTTGCAAAATTTTTATATCTTTAATTGCTCCTAAAGATTGTTGTATCCACTTTATCATTCCGCCGTGATATTTCTGATTATTTTTAGCAAAAACTTTTAATCTTGGTTTTAAAACCTTAAATATACATAAAAATATACAAACAAATAAAACAACCAAAACCAACGTAACAATTTTGTTAATATAAAAAAGGAAACTTATAACCAATAACAAAACAACAAATTCCGTTAATAAAAAAAAGGCATTTGTTAAAAAATCAGAACAACGGGATGTATCTTGTGTTACAATTCTAACCATTTCTGATGTATTTATATTTAAATGATAAGAATACGGTTGATTCACATAAAACTTTATTAACTGCAATGAAATATTTTTTTGGGCATTATATAATATTTTATATTGAAAATAATAAACAATTAACATATATACATTTTTTAATATATATACTGCAATTAATACAAAAGCTAAAAATATTAAAAAATTTGTGGTATCTGATATATGGAAAAGATTATAAACAAAATTTAAATATTTATTTGTCATTATTATTTCAGGATTCATAACGACATTTATAAAAGGTAAAATCAAAGAAATTCCCACCAATTCCAAAAAACCCGAAACAACTATGAGAACAAACAAAAAAGAAAATTTTAATTGTTGTTGCTTATTATAAATCGTTCTTATTTTGATTAAAATTTCTTTTATTGCTTTCATTTTTTTATTTTCTGCCTCGTTTTTTCAAAGGAATCCAATAATACAATCCCGCCATAGAATTTGCAGGAACAAAATTTCCGTCTTCATTTAAAGATAAGTTTATTTTTTCTACCGGAAGATACGTTATTATTTCTTGATTATATTGCTTCGGCAATTCTATACTTCTGGATAATTCACAATTTTCATCACCCGCTTCGGAAGCTAATAACTTCTGAACAAAATTTCTTGATTGGTCTAAAGCATCCGAAGAAATTGCAGACATTATTTGAACACCGTATTCACCGAATAATTCTTTATTTTTATTATATTCTTCTTGTAAAACATTACCTATTGTCACTATATAGGGACTAACAGCAATCCATTTTTCAGGAGCTTCAACTTCAATTGAAAAGGTCATAGCTTCCTTGGAGAAAGTATCGTAAACAACTGCAGGTTTTATAATTTTTTCACAAACAAAACAGGATTTTTGTACCGCTTCTTCAACTTCTATCGGCAAATCTTCAACATTAAGAAGCTTTCTTATAATTCTTGATATTTCTCTTGTTCTTATATTAATTTTAAAATTTTTTATTTTTCTCATAATAAATCTTTTCTATAAAAACTTAGCTGAGAAATTTTAGTTTGTTATTTAATATTTTTAACCTAAAACCTCTCAGCTAATATTTATTTATTTTATCAAAAACTTATTTTCTTGTCATATTCTTTTTAAATCTTTCTCTTTTTCTCTTTTCCCATTCATAAGTTAAAGGAGCACATACGAACACACTGGAGAAAAATCCAATTATGTTTCCTATGAATAAAGCCAAACCGAAATCACTTATAACTTCTCCGCCCAAGAACAATATAACCAAGGAAACAAAAGCAACAGTTAATGATGTAATAACGCTTCTGCCTAAAACACCGTTAATACTTATATTTATTGTACTTGCAAATGTTTCTTTTGCTATAAGTCTTAAATTTTCTCTGATTCTGTCAAATAAAACAATTGTGTTATTGATAGAGTAACCGACAATAGTTAAAAGAGCTGCAACCAATGTTAAATCTATTTGTTTATCCATAGCAACCATTAAACCGAATGTAATGAAAGCATCATGAATCAAAGCAAGAACACCAACAACTCCCCACAATGCCGATTTGAATCTGAATGCAACATAAACAATGATACCTATAAATACAAAACTGAAAGCATACATTGCTTGTTTTGTTAAATGTTTACCTACTGCAGGGCCGACATATTCAACTCTGTCTGTAGTTATTTGAGAATCAGCATATGTTGACTGTAATACAGACAATATTTTAGCCGCCATTTCATCTTGAGATTGATCTGTTTTTTTAACTCTTATTATTATTCCCTGTTTACCGGTTGACTGCAATTCAAAATTTAAACCTTCCTGAGAAGATAATCCTTGTCTTATAACATCCATTTGAATATCTTTATCAAAGGAAAATTGCATCAAAATACCGCCGCTGAAATCTATACCGTAGTTCGGTCCTTTAATTGTTATTGCACAAATACCAATAATTATTAATATTATTGATATTGTAAATGCTACATATCTTTTACCTATAAAATCTATCTTAGGTGTCTTAAAAAATTGCACAGTATGCCTCCAATTATTATAATTTTATTTTATTTATAAAACTTTCTTTAAACAAGAAATCGTATATCAATTTCGTAACAACAATAGCCGTAAACATACTGATACACAAACCTATTGTTAATGTAACTGCAAAACCCTTGATAGGTCCGGTTCCGAATTGGAATAAAAATACTGCAGCTATTAATGTAGTTACATTCGAATCGAAAATCGTAACGAAAGCTTTATCATATCCGGCATCAACTGCAACCCTTGCAGTTTTACCTATATTTAATTCTTCTCTTATTCTTTCCAATATAAGAACGTTTGCATCAACCGCCATGGCAAGTGTCAATGCAATACCTGCGATACCCGGCAATGTTAATGTGAATTGGAAATATGACATTATACCCATAAGAATGAAGAAATTGAGGCATAAAGCAATATCTGCGATAAAACCTGAAAAACCATAGTATATAAGCATAAATAAAAGAACGATACCAACACCCAACAATGCTGAAGAGAAACCTTTCTTAATTGAGTCATCACCAAGGCTTGGTCCAACCGTTCTTTCTTCTATTATTTTAACAGGAGCAGGCAATGCACCGGCTCTCAATACAGTAGCTAATAATTTTGCATCATCAGAATTAAAATTTCCTTCAATTATAGCTCTTCCATCCGGTATTCTTGATCTTATAACAGGAGCTGACTGAACTATACCGTCAAGAACAATAGCTAAATTTCTGTCTATATTTGCACCTGTAACATCAGCAAATATTTTTCCGCCGTCTTTATTGAACTCTAATGACACATGAGGATAACCAAATCCGCCTGTATTAAGTTCAACTTTAGCATTTACAAGATATGCACCTGTAAGAGATGCTTCTTTTAATAAATATACTCTGCTGTCTTCTTTACTGTCTGCTATGAAATATCCTTCAGGAATCAAAGATTTTATTTCTTCATCATTAACAGCTTCTTCCGCTTTAGAATAATCTTTTTCTCTCATTTTATCTTGAATTTTACTTAATGCATCATTATCCGTACTGACCAAACAAAATTCCAACAATGCTGTTTTTCCGATAAGTTCTTTTGCTCTTGCAGGATCTTTTATACCCGGAAGCTGAACTACTATCCATCTGTCACCTTGTTTTGCAATTAAAGGTTCTGCAACACCGAATTGGTCAATTCTGTTTCTAATAACTTCCACTGCTCTGTCAACCGCATCTTTTACACTTACTTTTTCATCTAATTTAGAAGCATCTACTTCCAACAAGAGATGTGTTCCGCCTCTTAAATCAAGACCTAAATTCAAAGTCTTACCGATAATCGGATCTTTTGATTTTTCTGCTTTTGCTTTTTCATCGTCACTCATTCTGTACCATTCGAAGGTAGGAAACAAAAAATACCCTGAAAGAATGATTAACAACGCTGTAACTACTGTTCTGAAACCAAGTTTGTTCATTAAAGTAATTTCCTCTCATTTATTATTAATTCAAACTTACAATCCAAAAATTTTGCAGCTCTTCTGCACATATCCATTCTGGACATAAATATTTCAAAATATTCTATAACTTGAGCAATTTTAGTATCAATATTCAAGTTTAGAGTTATTGTTCTTTTTGCTTTATCAACCGTTAAAAAAGATCTGTCTACGGCAAAATTTACTCTGTCATGTATATCTGCAGAAATAATATTTGTATTTCTTACTCTTGTTTTATGCACATCGGACTTATCTGCTATTATTAAGGCTGCAGCCACCGGATTTACAGGATCTCCGATTTCTTCTTCATGATTTCCTACAGCTGAAGATATTAAAGAAACTTCATCCGGAGTAAACCCCATCTGTCTTAATATATGCATTACCATCAATGCTGCAGACTGACCGTGATCTTGTCTGTTAATAACATTGCCTATATCATGAACATAACCTGCAATTGCAGCAAGTTCCTGTAATCTTTTGGGATAACCCAAAGAAACCAAAATACTTTCCGCAGCAGAAGACACTAAACTCACATGCCTGTAACCGTGTTCGGTATAACCGATAGCACCTAAATAATCATTAGCTGCCTGAATAAAACTGTTTACCGTTTCATTGGCTTTAACATCTTCAAGCTTTACATTTGAAAATTTAAGTTCTGTCGTATTCATTTACTTTTTTATCACTTCCGGAGTAACAGGTTTGCTGTTATCCAAAACACTAACTATTGCGGATTTTGCAATTTTTACTCTAACGCCATGAGAAATTTCAGCTTCAACATCTTGTTCTCTTACTGCAATTACTCTTGCATATATTCCGCCGGAAGTAAGTATCGTATCATCTTTTTTCATGGA
>JAEEGL014392067.1_pt1 | contig 17332 bp, 8 predicted proteins | sample 9134231 | NCBI WGS metagenome assembly JAEEGL01 (sample SAMN16246548, study PRJNA631951) | gut metagenome | biome: gut microbiome; feature: rumen; material: fiber-attached | host: Bos | place: Iran: Karaj | collected 2018-10
ATGATATGGTGAAGGCCCGGTTCAAGCGCTGTGAGGTCGGCGGTCAGAAGGCCTTCCGAACTGTCGTAGGCATAGGCGGTGAACTTTTCGCCGTCAAGAGTCACGGAGACCCTGCCCGATGAGGGACAGCCCTCAAAGCTGTCGGCGATGAGGGCGGTCAGAATGCCCTCCTCTTCGCTCAGTTCGATGACGGGGGCGTTTTGATCGCAGGTGAGTTCGATCACGGCGGTCACTCCGGCGCAGGTCACGGTAAGGGTTCCTCTCTCCTCAGTCATGCTCTCCGCCTTATAATTGCCCTCCTGATCGATGCTTCCGATGCCCTCGCTTATCTCCCAGCTGAAGGCGTCTTTATCAGCCAGCACGGGGAGTCTCGCGAATATGGCCTCGGCAGAGAATTTCAGACTCTCGCCTTCCTTCACCGAGATCGTTTGCGCCGCTTCTTTTCCATCGCGGTAAAGCCTCAGGCTGTCGGGTTCGCCGACGATGTATATGCCTGTCCTGCTCTTGAGCGTACCGCTGCTCACCCTTACGCTGCCCTCGCCTTCAGCGTCGTCATAGGCGGTAAAGACGTTTCCTTCGAATCTGCCCATCTTTGAACTGAAGCGGGGTTCTTCGGGAAGCTCTGCCGGGTTATGGCTGCCGTCGGTGGCCTTTGCCTCAAAGCTTAAGGACGAGCCTGCCAGCAGATATTCGCCGCAGGGGTAGATCCAGAGGTTCTCGGCCTCGCCCGCTTCCGTTTTCGGGAGGGCGAACATGAGGTAATCGGCGCAGCGCCGGTTTTCCGACGGCTTATTTACCGTAATATTATTTTCGTAACCCGGAAGGACGCAGTGGATCTGTGTGGACCCGCCGCCGTCAAGGTTTAAGGCGTCAACGCAGCCCAGCTCCGTCAGCCTCTCGGCCAGCTGCTTTAAGGTAAGCCCCGCCGAATGGGCGGCGTTCCTGCCGTCGCAGGTATAGAGCAGCATGTCTCCGTCTTCGGTTATGCCTATGGCCGTCCTGGGGTTCCTCGCTCCATTTGTGAAGGAGCAGAGCTCTCCGTCCTTTATGAGCCTCTCGGCCCCTCCCAGCACGTTGGCCGCGTCTTCCCACTCCGGGTCAGCCGAGAACGAGACCGTGACCCCGTCCCCTTCCGACATGGCGCTGAGTATGGGTATTACGGTGCGGTAATCGGTATCCATGTAGACCGAAAGCAGCAGGTGTTCTTCGTCGAGCTCCACCGCCCCCTCGCTCTCAAAGACCGACTCTACGGTTCCGATGATGGTGTCTCCGATGCGGGCTTCGCCCTCTTCGATCTTTATGAGCACGTTGAGGCCTGCCTGCGAGCCCCCGTTGGTGCCGCCGAAGACCGACGAGAAGAGGACCAGGCCGCCCTTGCTTGCCAGATCCTTGTTGAAGGCCATGCGGGAATAGACCTGGCCTGTCACCAGCTCCGTAAACTCAACGTTGAGGCCCATGCGGCCCATGATCGCGCTGCCGTCACCGAAAAAACCTATCTCTTCAAAGCTGGAATGTTCGCTGGAGCAGACAAGGCCGTCCTTTACGATGGGGCCCAGAACGACTCCCGTTGACATGTTGAAATAATCGGCGTTGGCCCCGCCCAGCACATTGAAGCCGGCTTCCCTTTCGATCTCAAGGGCTTTAGAGTATGACGCTGCACCCAGAACGTCTTTTCCGAAGCTCACGAGAGGCTGTATCTCCCCTCCGGGGCTGTAGACGTAGTAATTCTCGGCGAGGAAACAATCGTTGTCCTCGTCCCAGTACCTGCGCGACTCAAGGGCAAGGCAGCCGTCGATGTCGAGCCTGCTGTGCCTGAGCTCGGTCAGGCCTTTCCTCTCTTCGGCGCCGTCTTCCCCGGCAAAGACGAACGATGAAAATATCAGCAGGACGGCAGTCAAGACCGCCGGATATCTTAAAAAACGCTTTTTCATATTATCCCCTGTCCTTTTCTTCTGCCCCGGGCGAAGGCCCCTAAACCTTCTTGCTCATCAGGGCGTGATAGAAAATATACTGCTGCATTATGCCGGCGTAGCCCTCGTAGCGTTCCAGCGGAAAGACCCCGCCGTAGTGCTGCCCGAGCATGCGCCCTATCCAAACATCTATCGGGAAGGCCGCGATGCGGTGGTAGGCGAAGAGGGAGACGCAGTTTCCCACCTTGGGCCCCACCCCGGGAACCGTCATCAGAGCCTCGAGCAGGGCTTCGTCATCCAGCTTTTTCAGGGCTTCCAGGTCTATCGCGCCTTCACAGACCATGCGGGCCGCCTTGCTCACGTAGGGAACCCTGTAGCCCAGGGAGCAGTCCTTGAGGCAGCCTTCGCCGGCTGCGGCCAGGTCTTCGGGCTCCGGGAAGGCGAATTCGCCTTCGTTCTCTAAAGGCTTTCCGAAGCGGCGGCAGAGGGCCTCTACGCAGGCTTTTATCGCGGGAATGTTCTTCCTCTGGGAGATTATGAAGGTTATCAGAGTCTCCCAGGGATCTTGCCTTAAGATCCTTATGCCCCTGCCTTCTTCTGCGGCCTCGGTCAGAAAGATGTCGCCCGGGTCCACGGACGCCCTGTAAGCGGCGTAGTCGGCGTCAAGATCGAAGTAATCGCGCCAAACGCTCTCAAAGCCCTCCGAAGAGCAGTCAAAGGAGACCTCTCCCGGACCCTTCTGCTCCAGCCTTAGCAGCCTTCCGAAGGCGATGAGCTTATACTTCCCCTCCCCTTCTTCGTTCATGCGGAAGCACTGGCCGCTATCCGCTATCTTCTTAAGATCAAGATCTGAACACTTGTAATCTGTCATATCATTCTCCGGGACGCCCGATCGGTGCCGGGTGCTTTCTGCCGACATTTCGGGCTATTTTCATTGTATCATCTTGTCAATTTTAAAACAATATAATAGAATAACAGTGTATGAGCTATTCCTATCGTAACTGATATTTAAGAAAGGACACCCAATGAAGACCTATAACGAAATGACCGCCGAAGAGCTGCAGCAGCAGAAGGAACTGCTCCTCAAGAGATACAAGGAGTATCAGGACATGGGGCTTTCCCTCTCCATGGCCAGAGGCAATCCCTCTCCCGAGCAGCTGGCCCTCACCATGCCCATGCTGGACGTTCTGAATTCCAAGAGCGACTGCCATGACGGCAATATAGACGCCAGAAACTACGGCTGCCTGCTGGGCCTCCCCTCCGCCAGGAAGCTCTTCGCCGATTACCTCGGCGTTACCCCCGAAGAGACCATAGTCGTCGGAAACGCCTCCCTCAACTTCATGTACGACTGCATCATGAGGGCTGAGCTGGTCGGAGTTCTCGGCGGCGACAAGCCCTGGAAAGACTGCGGCAAGATCAAGTTCATCTGCCCGGTCCCCGGCTATGACAGGCACTTCACCATCTGCGAGATGCTGGGCATAGAAATGATCCCCGTGACCCTGACCGAATGGGGTCCCGACATGGATCTGATCAGAGAGCTGGTAAAGGATCCCCAGGTCAAGGGAATGTGGTGCGTACCCAAGTACACCAACCCCTACGGCGGCTGCTACAGCGACGAGGCCATAAAGGAGCTGGCCGCTCTTGAGCCCGCAGCCAAAGACTTCAGGATCTTCTGCGACAACGCCTACGCCGTCCACTACATCTACGAGGACGTTCCCGTGCTCAACCTGCTCAACGAGGCCAAGAAGGCCGGCCATCCCGACATGGTCTACCTCTTCGGCTCCACCAGCAAGATCACCTTCGCCGGCGCCGGCGTCGGCTTCTTCGCCGCTTCCGTCGACAACGTCAAGTTTATGGAGAAGCAGCTGAACACCGAGATCATCAGCTGGGACAAGATGAACCAGCTGCGCCACGTGCGCTGGTTCAAGGACGTTCAGGACATCAAGGACGCCATGGACAAGCACGCAGCCCTCTTGAGGCCCCGCTTCGACGCCGTCCTCAATGCCCTCGACAAGCATCTGGCCGGCAAGGGAGCAGGCACCTGGGTCAAGCCCAACGGCGGCTACTTCGTGACCTTCATGGCCAACAAGGGCTGCGCCACCCGCATCAACCAGCTCTGCAAGGAGTGCGGCGTGGTCATGACCCCGGCCGGAGCCACCCATCCCTACCACAAGGATCCGGACGATTCCTACCTGAGGATAGCCCCCTCCTTCCCCAGCGTCCACGAGCTGGAGCAGGCCATAGAGATCTTCTGCATCGCCGCCCAGATCGCGACCATCGAAGCGCTGGAGAAGAAATAAGGCGCAAGACATACCGAACTTCAAAAAATGACGGGACCCCGCGGCTGCTGAAGCTGCGGGGTCTTTTGCTGCGGCCGTACCGGAAGCGTCTTTAATTATGTGAAGACTTTGTTCATCCCCTGCGGGCCCGCCTACCTGCCGCTGAGAGTCTTTACGACATCGAGCAGTACGGAAGCCCCCGCGATAAGGTCTTTGTTCTCGGTGAATTCCTCGGGGTTGTGGCTTATGCCGTTGTGACTGGGAACGAAGATCATGGCCGAAGGACAGAGCCTCGCCATCATCTGGGCGTCCTGTCCCGCCCCCGATGTGATGCGGCGGCATTTGAGGCCCCGCTCTTTTGCCGAGGCCTCGATCAGGCTCACTATGCCTTCGTCGAAGAGCACCGGCTCAAAGCGCGAAAGCCTCCTGGCGCTGATCCTAACTTTATCGGTCCTTTCCAGTTCATTCAGGCGATCCTCCAGAGCCTTTTCGGCGGCCTGAAGGGTCTTTTCGTCGGGATTCCTCAGATCTACGGTGAAGACTGCCCTGTCCGGGATCACGTTGACGGCGTTGGGCCTGAACTCCATGCAGCCCACCGTCGCCACGGTCTTACCGCCCGAGGCGTCGCAGAGCTCCCTTAAGAATACGTTGACCTTGGCTGCGGCAAGACCCGCGTCTATCCTCATGTTCGTGGGAGTGGTGCCCGCGTGGTTCTGCTTTCCTTCTATCACGATCTCCTGCCAGGAGATGCCCTGCAGGTCCTCCACGGCGCCCAGCTCATAGCCCTCGGCCTCCAGTATCGGGCCCTGCTCTATGTGAAGCTCGATGAAGGCCGAGGGGACCATGAAGCCCGGCTCCTCGCATCCCGCGTAGCCTATGCGCTCAAGCTCCTCGCCCAGCACGGTGCCGTCGACTCCCACGGCCGCAAGGGCCTTTTCAAGGGGATAGCCCCCCGCGTAGACCACCGAACCCAGCATGTCGGGCGAATAGCGGACCCCCTCCTCGTCGGTAAAGGCGCAGACCGCTATGGGCCTTGCCGGCTTAAAGCCTGCCTTTTTCAGGGCATCGACCGCCTCGATCGACGCGATCACCCCGTAGCAGCCGTCGTAGCGGCCGGCGTTGATGACGCTGTCTATGTGGGAACCCGTCATGACGGGGGCCCTGCCCCTGTTCTCTTCGGTCTCCCATATGCCGAACTGGTTTCCTATGCGGTCGACCGCGATCCTGAGCCCGGCCTCCTTCATCCAGGACGCGACCAGATCTCTTCCGGCCTTGTCTTCGTCGGAGGCCGCAAGGCGCGTGCGCCTTCCCTCTCCGTCTTTTCCCACTTCGCCGAGGGCGAAGATGCGCTTTATCATTCTTTCGCTGTCTATCGTTATTTTATTCATCGTCGTTCCTCCCGCTTCCATTATATCAGTCCCGGAAGAATTTTGCAGGAGCCAATGGGTCTTAAAACATAAGGTTGATAAAAACAGGCATACATTTTAAAATGTAAATATAAGGATAAATAAACTGCAGACCGCTCAGAGCGAGATCGGGAGGAATCATGAGCAGAATAGACCTTACCGTCGACAGGACGGGCCTCGAGCACAATATAAAGAAAGCAAGGGAGAACAATGTCATCATCCCCACCTTCAGGCAGATGAGGGATCCGGACGCGATACCCGAAAAGATAAAGGAAAAGCTCGCCGGCGTCGGCCTTTGGGACGTCGACCCCCTTAACCTCTTCAGGATCAGCTGGCACAACGAGGCTAAGGAATTCGGCGGCCTTTATCAGGACGTTCCCAACTTCGTGGAGCTGCCCAACGCCCTCACCGGGGTCCCCTGCCGCATAATCGCCATGACGGGCAAATGGTTCCCCACAGGCTGCCACAAGGTAGGAGCCAGCTTCGGCTGCCTCGCTCCCAGGCTCGTCACCGGCCAGTTCGACGCCACGCGGCATCACGCGGTCTGGCCTTCCACGGGCAACTACTGCAGAGGCGGCGCATTTAACTCAAAGCTCCTTGCCTGCGACAGCGTAGCTATACTGCCTGCAGAAATGAGCAGGGAGCGCTTTGAGTGGCTGAGCAAGATCGCCGGTCAGGTCATCGCGACCCCCGGCTGCGAGTCCAACGTAAAGGAGATCTTCGACAAGACCTGGGAGCTGCGTAAAGATCCCGAAATGATGATATTCAACCAGTTTGAGGAGATGGGCAACGCCCTCTGGCACTACGAGATCACGGGCAACGCCCTGTCAGAACTCTTCGAGGCAGTAAAGAAGCCGGGCCAGAGGCTCTCGGGAGCCTGCTTCACCTCAGGCTCAGCCGGGACCATGAGCGCCGGAGACCTGCTCAAGGAGAAATACCCCGCAATGAAGCTGGCGGTCGGCGAAGCCCTGCAGTGCCCCACCCTGCTCGAAAACGGTTTCGGCGGTCACCGCATCGAAGGCATAGGCGACAAGCACGTGCCCTGGATACATAACGTTAAGAACACCGACATGGTCATCGCCATAGACGACGAGGACAGCCAGAGGCTCCTCAGACTCTTCAACTGCCCCGAGGGCATAGACTACATGGCAAACGAGCTGGGCATGGACAGAAAGCAGGCCGAGCAGATGAGCTGGCTCGGCATCTCCGGCATCGCCAACGTGCTCTGCTGCATCAAGATGGCCAGGTACTACGAGTTCACCGAAAAGGATGTGGTCGTCACCGTCCTCACCGATTCCGCCGCCATGTACGAAAGCAGGATCGCGGAGCTCAACGATATGTACGGAGCCTACGGCAATAAAGCTGCCGCCGTCGACCACAGCCTGCACATGCTGGGCCTTAAGACCGACAGCATGGCCGAGCTCACCTACGCAGACCGCAAGAGGATCCACAACCTCAAGTACTACACCTGGGTCGAGCAGCAGGGAAAGACAGCCGAAGAGCTCAACGCCCTCTGGTACGATACCGAGAACACCTGGGACGCGGTCCACAGGCAGGCCGCTGAACTGGACGAGCTCATCGACGCCTTCAACGACGAGGTCGGGCTGCTGGCAAAGCTCTAGCATATATCCCGTAAGCAGTCGCCGCCGGCCGCCGTCAGGCCGGCGGTTTTCTATTTCGCTCAAAAAGCGAAATAGAGGGCTCTATTTTATATACCCGCGCTTTATCAAAGGCTGCTCTTCGGGTATAATATGATGGATCAAACCGAAAGGAAGGTTTTTTATGTCTACCGCAACGCTCTGCGCTCTCATAATATTCGCGATCACCTACATACTGGTCTTTTCCCTCGAGAAATACCGGCCCTACATCGCGGTGGGCTCCGCCATACTCTTCATGATGCTGGGCACCGTAGGCATCCTGCCCGATTTCTCCTACGGCTTCCTCGATGGAATAAAGGAGATAGACTGGAACGTGCTCATGATGATAGCGGGCACCATGGGGACAGTGCAGCTCTTCATAGACTCGGGCATGCCCCAGCTGATGAGCGACATACTCATCTCAAAGGTCTCGTCGGTAAAGTGGATGATACTGGTCATGTCACTCTTTGCCGGCATAATATCTGCCTTCGTGGACAACGTGGCGACGGTGCTGATGATAGCTCCCGTGGCCCTTGCGGTCTGCAAAAAACTCAACATATCCCCCGTATCCACCATCATCTGCATATCGATCTCGTCCAATCTCCAGGGCGCGGCTACCCTGGTCGGCGATACCACCTCCATACTTCTCGCGAAAGCCGCGGGCCTTGATTTCATGGACTTCTTCTTTGTCGACGGCAAGTTCGGCATGTTCTGGATCACCGAGGCGGGAGCCGTAGCCGCGGCCCTCATCATCCTCCTGATGTTCAGGAACGAGAACCAGAAGATAGACATGAACGAGAGAACGGCGGTGGATGACAAGGTCCCGACATATATACTCTGCGCCACCGTCCTCTGCCTCATACTGGCGTCGTTCATACCATATAAGGACGCGGCCGCTCCGGGACAGTTCTACAAGCCCGACATTACCAACGGCCTCATCTGCATGACCTTCTTCGTCATAGGCCTCATAAGGCAGAGCGTAAAGGACGGCAGCACCGAGGTCGCGAGAAAGTCCTTCAAAGAGCTGGATTACTACACGATCTTCCTTCTTGCGGGCCTCTTCATAGTGATAGGCGCCATCAAGAAGGCAGGGGTCATAGACCTTCTCGCCAGGGGCATACTCAGCCTCTGCGGGGGAAGCATAGACCGGACCTCCTTCTTCGTCACCTACAGCATAATAGTCTGGATGTCGGTGCTGATCTCCGCCTTCATAGACAACATACCCTACACCGCGACCATGCTGCCGGTCGTCGCCAGCCTTTCGGCCTTCTTCAACAACGGAGGCTATACCTGCGACCCCAACGTGCTCTTCTTCGGCCTTCTGGTCGGGGCGACCCTGGGAGGCAACCTGACCCCGGTCGGAGCCTCCGCCAACATCGCCGGCATAGGCATATTGAGAAAGGAAGGCTGCGAGGTGAAGCCCAAAGACTTCATGAAGTACTCGGTGCCCTTCACCCTCACCGCCGTCACCACCGGCTACCTGCTGGTCTGGCTCATCTTCGCTTGATAAAGGATACTGAGGCCGCCCGGGCAGGGAGTCCGGGCGCTTTTTATATGACACGATCTCCATTTATATCCTGCTATCGAAATAAACTATGAATCTATATTCATTTTTCATGAAGCATAATAAATGATAGCTATTTCATTTTTTATTTTAGATGGTATAATTTAATATTATTAGTGATAGATTTGATAACAAAGGAGGCAGACAAATGCCTATTCCCAGGCAGACAGAAAAGGTCCAGCATCAGACCGCAAAGGATATAGTGTTCACCAACGTGCTGGAGTGGATAGTGACCGGCGTGCTCACACCCGGCGAAAAGATCATAGATACCGATCTGGCCGCCTATTTTTCCGTCAGCAGGACCCCTGTCAGAGAAGCACTGCAGTCGCTTGCCGAGCTGGAGCTGGTGGAGATAATACCCTCCTACGGCACCAAGGTCACCAGCATCAACTGGGACGACGTCAAGCAGAACTACCAGATACTCACCGAACTGCAGGCCTTCGCCGCCAGGCTGGCCGTCCCCAACATCACAGACGGGGACATAGCGGAGCTTGAGGCCATAAACGCCCGCTTCGCCAAGGCCACCGCCGACAAGGACCCCAGAGAGCGCATACGCTGCGACGAGGACTTCCACCGCCTGATCATACGCAGAGCCGGGAACAAGTATCTCACCCAGTACCTGAACCAGCTGATGCACAGGACCCGCCGCATACAGTATATATTCTTCGGCGAGACCCTCTTCAAGGGCGCTTCTGTGGAGCAGCACGAACGCATAATCGAGTGCCTTAAGGCCAAAGACCTGGAGGGCACCGTGCGCACCACCGTGGAGAATTGGCAGGCCAGCGCCGACAAAGCCCAGGCCATATACGAGGCCATGGAAGAGTAGCGGCATATGTCCCTCTACGATAACTCGAACGACGAAACAAGGGGGCTCACATCGCTCTCCCTTCGCATATGCGCCATGGTCTTCACGGTCATATACACCCTGCACCATTATCTGGCCCAGAGCCTCACGGCCCGGAGCTGGATGGAGCTTATGTGCTGGCCGGCCATGCTGCTCTTCTGCTTCCTTTTGGGAGAAGGAGTGCTGCGCACCCAGGACAAGTGGCTTTACTACGTGAGGCTGCTGCTTTTTGCTGCAATAACGGAGATACCCTACAACAAGCTGCGCTTCGGCTATTATATCAGCACCGAGGCTCAGAACGTGCTCTTCACCGTGCTGCTCTGCGCCTGCCTCCTTTTCGTCATAGACAGGGTGAGGCTCTCCGGCGACAACATGGCGGCTACCTTAGCGGCGGAGCTCTTATGCGCGGCTGCCGGCATAAGGCTCTCAGAGCTCCTGAGGCTCGAAATGGGCCGCTTTGCGGTGATAGCCTCTATATTGTGCTACATCTCTGTCAGAGTCACCTACAGCGGCATTTTCAGGCTCTTAAGCATAGGTCTGCTGTGCTTAAGCTACGGGGGAGACCAGTACTTCAGCCTGGTCGTTTCGGGAAAGTCCTTCAACCTTCCCGTGCAGGCTGCCGCCCTTCCCGCCCTGCTGCTGATCCACTTCTACAAGGGAAAGCGGGGGCCCAACGGCCTCCCTGTGAGGTACCTCAGCTACTTCTTCTACCCGCTGCTCATAGGCCTTACACTGTTTCTTAAGATGAAGGGAGTAAAGCTTTAGAAAGACGGAGACCGCGGCAGGGGGGCCAAGCTCCTTCGGCCTTAACAGGAGGCAATGCTGTACGCATTGGACCTTTGCCCTGCACGGCGATAAAGGCTTAACGCTTCCGGCTCCCAGCCTTTTCAAAAGCTCCAATTATACATAACACTCTCAGACGAGATCAAACCGCGCGTATCCCGCGCGGTTTTCTCTTGCATAAAAAACTCCCCCGCCCTTTCGGGCGGGGGGAGCGATGTTATTCTTCAGCGGTCTTGAACCGCCGTTTTACGGGCCGGACTACTGCTCGTAGCTCTCCCAGTCGGGAGTCTCGGCGAGCTTGGTCCAGTACTCGCTGCCGTCTGCTCTGACTTCGCATTCATGGCTGTTGGTGGCTTCCTGTACGTGCAGGTAGTACCACTTGGCAGTGTTCATGTTGTCGGGCCAGGTGATCATGTTGGGAAGCAGGTCGTCAACGTCTGAGGGCAGTCTGTGGAGCACCCTGTTGACGATGGCCATGGCCTCGCTCCTCTTGATCTTGGCGTCGGGCTTGAAGGTACCGTCGGCGTATCCGTCGATCCAGCCGTTCTCGGCGGCCTTGCTGATCTCTTCAGATGCCCAGTGTCCGCTGATGTCGCTGAAGTCGGCTTCGATACCGGCGTGTCTGGCGTCGAAGCGGGCAGCCATGGCGGTGAACTCGGCTCTGGTGATCGGGCTCTCGGGATGGAATCCGCCGTCGGCGTATCCGTCGATTATGCCCAGGTTGGCCAGAGTGGAGATGGCGGTGTTGTACCACTTGGTCTCTTCAACATCGTTGAAATCATTCTCGTGGCTCAGGTATTCCTCGCGGACCTCGTCCTTAAGGAGCCTGAAGAAGATGGTCGCTACCTCAGACCTCTTGATCTGAGCCTCGGGCATCACGCTGCCGTCGGGGTAGCCTACTATGTAGGCGAAGTGGTCGTCTCCGTTGAGTCCGGGAGGAACGACCGTGGCCTTCCAGCCGGCGTAGACGGTCTTGTCGGAGGTCATCTTAATGGAAGTGATCTTGTCGGTGAGAGCCGCGTCGCTGTACCAGCCGGTGAAGGTGCAGCCTTCCTTGGTCGGATGGTAGGTCAGGCTTACGACTACGTCCTCGACATACATCTCGGGAGCGTAGTAGGTGCCGCCGTTGGATTCATAGGTCAGGGTGTACTTCTTGCCGACCACGGGGCCGTTCTTTAAGGTGTTGGTAATGGTCACGACATCGTTCGCGTCAGGCTTGCTGATGCTGGTCGTGTAGCCATCGACCGGTTCCTCTGTGATGGTGTAGACGACCTCCTCGCCGGTCTCGGGATCATACCTTAAGAGGTCTTCAAAGACCCTTGTCCAGTCATTGTCATCGTTGAGAGTGAAGGTCAGCGAGTTGACGCTGCGGGTCTTGACGCTCTTCGACTCCATAACGATCTCGGATTCGGGGATCGGAGTGATGGTCACGGTGACTTCGTCAAGAGCCTTGCCCTTCCAGACCTTTTTGACGGTGAGGTCGTAGGTCTCCACACAGGTGTTGACGATGACCCAGCCGTCTTTCATGCTGCCTTCAAGATCATGCATGTAATTCTCCGGGCAATAGGGCTCATCGGGAATGTAGTGTATCTCGTTGCCGTCCTCATCGTACTTGGGTACGGTGAATGTGCCGGTCCATTTGTTGGATTTGCTGAGTTCAATGCTGGGAGCGTTGTTTTCCTCAGGCTTCTTTGCCGACTTCATAACGGGAACGTTCTGCTCGGATTCGGCAGGGCTGAGAGTCACGGTAATGGGAACATGCTCTTCTTCCTTGCCTCCGATCCAGACCTTGGTCACGGTGACATCGACGGTCTCGCCGCTGTAGTTGGTGATCACAAAGCCGTTTTCGGCGCTGCCGGAATAGCCGGGAGTCCAGCCTTCGATGGCTTTCTCTTTCACCGAGTATTCAATGGCTTCGCCATTCTCATCGTACTTGGGAACGTCCTCAAAGACGCCTCTCCATTCGGTCTTTCCCTTTGCTGCGGGAGCAAAGATCTCGATGGTCTTGACAACAGTCTCGCCGTCCATGAGGCTGACTTCCGCCTTGTCTGCGGGCTCTCCGCCGACCCAGATCTTGGTGACGTCGATATCAGTGGTCTCGGTGTTGGTTACGGTGAAACCTTCGGTCATATCGCCGGTGACGGCGCTGATATAGCCTTCGATCTCGGGCTCGGCAACAGTGTATTCGATCTCCTTGCCGTCCTCATCGAACTTGGGAGCGGTGTAGGTGGCGGTCCAGGGATCGGCTTCCGCCTTGGCGCCGGACTTTTCCGGTTTGTCAACGATTAAGGGCAGAACTACCTCTCCGACCTTTTCTTCGCCGTTCATGACGTCGATGGTGACGGACTCGCCGGCCTCGCCGTTCCAGACCTTGGTGATATCGAAGCTTACGGTCTCGGTGTTGGTCACGGTGAAACCGTTTTCAATGTTGCCGGTCACTTTGCTGATGTAGCCTTCGATCTCGGGCTCTTCAACAGTGTAAGGAATGACCTCGCCGGTCTTCGGATCGCACTTGGGTACTACGAAAGTATGGGTCCAGTTCTCCTCGGCGGTCAGCTCATAGGACATAGGATCTAAGGCTTTCTGCTTACGATACTGTTCCTTTTCTCCGCCTTCCGCTTCAGCTTCGTTTTCTTCGCGAACAAGTCTTACCATGGCGGATTCACCTTCGGTGCCGACCCAGACCTTGGTCACGGTGATCTCTACGGTCTCGGTGTTGGTTACGGTGAAGCCGTCTTCCATGTCGCCGGTCACTTCGCTGGTGTAGCCTTCGATCTCGGGCTCCTTGACAGAGTATTCGATCTCCTTGCCGTCCTCATCGTACTTGGGGGCGGTGTAGGTGGCGGTCCAGGTATCGGCCTCTGCCTTGGCGCCGGATTTATCAGGTGTCTCGACCGCAACGGGCAGAACTACCTCGCCGACCTTGGTCTCGCCGTTCATGACGTCGATGGTGACGGACTCGAGAGCATTGCCTTCCCAGACCTTGGTGATGGGGAAGCTTACGGTCTCGTTGTTGGTGTTGGTGATGGTGAAGCCGTCGGTCATGCTGCCCGTTACCACGCTGTCGTAGTTTTCAAGCTCAAGCTCCTTGACTTCGTAAACGATCTCGTCGCCGTTCTCGTCGTACTTAGGTACTTCAAAGGTCGCGGTCCAATCGTCTTTGGCGGTCAGGGTCTTGGTGAAGGGATCCTCGGCGGCCCTGTTCCTGTGGCCGTTTTCTTCCTCTTCTCCCTCTTCATCCTCTTCGATCACGGGCTCTTCTTCAGCGGGAACGAGGGTCACGGTGACGGAATCGCCTTCGGGACCTTTCCAGACCTTGGTCACGGTGATCTCGACGGTCTCGCCGCTGGTATTGGTGACCACAAAGCCCTTTTCGGCGCTGCCGGAATAGCCGGGAGTCCAGCCTTCGATGGCTTTCTCTTTCACCGAGTATTCAATGGCTTCGCCATTCTCATCGTACTTGGGAACGTCCTCAAAGACGCCGCTCCACTGGGTCTTGCCCTTTGCTTCGGTAGCGGGAGCAGTGATCTTGATGGTCTTGACAACAGTCTCGCCGTCCATGAGGCTGACTTCCGCCTCATCTGCGGGATCGCCGCCGATCCAGATCTTGGTCACGTCGATATCAGTGGTCTCGGTGTTGGTTACGGTGAAGCCGTTTTCCATGCCGCCGGTCACTTTGCTGCTGTAGCCCTCGATCTCGGGCTCGGCGACCGTGTATTCGATCTCCTTGCCGGTCTCATCGTTCTTGGGACCGGTAAAGGTGGCGGTCCAGGACTTGGTCTCTGCCTTGGCGCCGTTTTCTGCCGGGGTCTCCGCTTCGGTCACTACGGGCAGCACCACACTGCCGACCACTTCCTCGCCGTTCATGACGTTGATGGTGGCGGATGATCCTTCGGTACCAAACCAGACCTTGGTGATATCGAAGCTTACTTTTTCCTCTACCTCAAGATCGTACTTGTCGGTATAGGTGATGACGAACTTGGTGTTGGCTTCCTCAACGGTGCCGGAGATGGTGGTATCGGGCGCCGCGGGCTCATCTTCTCCGTCTGCCGGAGCTACCGAGGGATCCTCATTGGTAGTGCCCTGCTGGGGAGTATCATCATCCGGGGTCACAGGCTCTTCCTCTTCAGAGGGAGTCATATTGACGGATACGAAGGAGAAGTTCTCGGGCATGTCGGTCTCTTCGATCTCGAAGGTGGAACCGGTGAGCAGGTTGATCACGCGCAGGTTCCAGGTGGGCTCGAGCTCGACTACAAGATCGCTGCCGCTGGGGAAGTAATAGAATCCGCTGTAATACTTGTTTCCGGAGCCGTCGTCGGCGGCGGGAACTTCGCATTCGGTAGTGCCGTACAGATAGGTATAGGTATTGGTATCGGAGTGATATTCGATATTGGTGATGTTGGAGTCCTTATTGGGATCGAGCACCTTGACCTCAGCGGTCGCTCCGGTCTGAACCAGATCGTAGACAAGGTCTTCGCCTTCATCGTCTCTGGATACGGAGAACCAGAGATCATCGTCATTTGGATCACCGATGTTGATGGTGAACTCGAAGAGGTTTTCGCCCTCGGGGGCATCCCCTTCTATGACCTTCTTCAGGTTGAGGTTGCTCCTGCGGTAGTTGGTAGCTACGAGGATGGCGACATTCTCGCCGCCGGTCTCGATCTGTACATTGTCGGGAGCGGTGTATACCGTGTAAACGTTGCCGGCGACTCTGTAGTACTTGTTGCTGCCGTCCGTGTAGAAACCGGCATCATCGTCCATGTCTTCGGGGATCTCGTCAGCCTCGAGCTTTACGAGGGTGGTGAGAGTTCCGTTGATGATCATGGGCCTTACGGTGACCAGGTCGAGATCCCAGTAGTAACCCATGTCTTCAGGCTCTTCCATGCTGTAGTCGTGGCCAGCAGCGAAGATATTGAGGGTGCCTTCTTCTTCATCGACGGCCATCTGGCCTACCGCTATGAAGTAGGACTGGGTATAATTGTTGCTCGACGACATGGTGACGGTGATGGGTTCCTCATCTTCATCGAGCATGGGCTGGCCGTCCCTGGTAATGGTCATTTCCACATCCTGGGCAAGTCTTCCGTCCAGATCGTTCTCCCAGATCTTCGTTACGTACATGGAGGATACGCTGGTGGGAACGGGATCCTGCGTTCCGAAGGAAGCCTCGTGGGGCTGAGGATCCTCCTCACGGGTATCGATATAGGTGAGGCCCGCGGTGGTATTGGTCAGAAGGGAGTAAGTGCCGTCCAGATTCTTTTTGAAGTACTTTCTGATATTCTCATCGAGCGCCTCGTAAGCCTCGTCGGCATTCGGGGCGTTGTTGAGCTCCGCGGTCAGATCGAAGGTGTACTGGCTGGGAGCGCACTTGAAGGTGACGGTATATTTGACGCCGTTTTCAAGCACTCCGATGGAGGAAATATCCCATACGACGGTTCCGTCGACCAGCTCCGCGGGCGGAACGTTTTCGGTCCATTCAACGCCGAGGCCGCCGTTGGCTTCGCTGTCATATTTTTCCTCGTCGAACTCGTCTTTGCCGCCTGCGCGGTAATACTTGTAAGAGCTTTCATCGACAGAGAGAAGACATACGGATTTGTTGGTGTTTGACTTAAGCACTACGTTCTGGGTAGTGCCGTCGCTCATCTGAACGCTCCCTATGCCGGAGAGCATGATCTTGTTGAGTATCTCGTCCAGAGCTTCCTGGAGAGCCTGGGTGTTTTCGCAGGAATAGTAGTTGGCGGCTCCGGCGCCGGAATCTTCAGCGAGATCCTGCATGCGGCTGACGTTGCCGTATACGCCTATGGTGTAGAGCACCTTTCCGCTGTCGACCAGGGTCTCACCCATGTCGATGGCGGCATTAAGGCACCTGTTCTCCGGATCGGAGCTGCCGTATCCGTAGCAGGTATCGTTAACTTTGTCCTGAGTATATCCGTGGGCCGCGCGCCTGTAGGTCGGGTTGCCATCGGATACGAATATCACGTAAGTGGTATCCTTGTCGCCGCTGCCGAAGCTGTAGCGGTTAGCCGCGTACAGTCCGTCTTCCCAGTTGGTACCGCTGCCGTTGCCGTTGTAATTGCTGGCCTGTACGGCGGAAAGGACGTCCTCGAAATCGGTATATGATGTCAGAGGAGTATTGGTCCTGACTCTGGCGTTATTGTCAAAGGTTATAAGAGCCATCTCAACGACATCCTTCTTGTCATCATCGGAAGGATCGTTGATGGACAGAAGCGCGTTTGCCAGCTGGCTTACCGACATCTTGGCGGCGTCCATCCTGGTCTGATTTGCCGGCTGTCTTATATATCTTTCGCCCGTGTACTCAGTGCTGGTGGAAGTATTGCCCGTCCAGGGGTAATAATACGTAACATCCAGACCTATGGGTATAATGAAAAACCACTGGATCTCCAACTCCCGGTGGAGAGGCACGTATTCCCCGTCTACCAGACCGTAGAGATTATTGCCCCAGGAGTTGGTCCTTATATAAGTTTCCTGGGTGTTTCCCGTATTTTCGTCCATACTCCAGGAGGTATCAAGGACTACTATGACATTTGCCTTGTTTATCTCCATGACGGACTCGCCCGTTATATCAAGGGCGATGGTGTAAGTACCGTCATCATTAAGGGTGACTTTCTTGTTGTGCACCGGCCCATCATTCGTCTCCTCTTCTCCGTCAGCGAAGACCGCCGCTGGCGCAAGCCCCAGCAGCAGCACTGCGGTCAGAAGGAGGCTGAGCCATCTTTTAAAACTCTTTTTCATGCTCTTGCTCCCTTATAATTTTGATAAATGAAAAACGATCGGCTATGCCTTCGGCCTTGACCGGCTTTGGGCATAGTTATCCCAATAACAATTAATCACTATATTATATTACAATGATTAGAAAAAGATTCAACCTGAAAATCGCTAATTTATCTTCTA
>JAEEGL015137952.1_pt1 | contig 17332 bp, 7 predicted proteins | sample 9134231 | NCBI WGS metagenome assembly JAEEGL01 (sample SAMN16246548, study PRJNA631951) | gut metagenome | biome: gut microbiome; feature: rumen; material: fiber-attached | host: Bos | place: Iran: Karaj | collected 2018-10
CCGAGCATGTTGAGCAAAACAGAGAGATCATAGAAAAAATGCTGGCTGATTTTGTTAACATGAATGAGGTATTGTGCGAATTTCAGTTTAAAGCAAAGACATATACAGGGCTTCAGGCCTCATTCCGTGACAGATATGGTATTGATCTTACTAAGTATTCTGATGATGACAGGCAGTATTACAGAGTTTTGGACAGAAAGCTTGATCAGGTCACGGAGCAAAAGGAGATCTACGGTAAAGTCCTTGAGAATATGGCCCTTGCCTTAAATCATCTGATAATGGGCAAGCAGGAACTAAATGATTCCACCTACCTTTTGCTTGAGAAATACGGTTACGCCACTCCGCAGGAAAAAACTGATAGTGAGATACGGTCTGCCGGCCTTTTCCAGTCTACCTATAATGACAAGCGTGCTGCCATGGTAGAGGCCATCGAAAGGGTCTGTCCCGCGAATTCAGCTGAAATGATCAATAGATATACCACGGGTACCACAGGCCGGGCCATAATGCTCATTAAGCCGGGAGATAATGCCTATAACGACGATGTCGTCAGGATGCTTGATAAATTCGGTGCTTTAAATACCGCCGTCCAGAGAAGAAGGACTTTGGAATCACAGCACCAGTTTACCGATGAAAAAAAAGCCGAATATGCCGCAGCTGCATCTGAGGCATGGAATGCATGCAGCCCCATATTAGAGCCCAGGGTCAACGCCATATTGAATGCGGATCTTACTGAGTTTATCAATCTTTCTCCCGCCCAGTTGGTGGCTAACCAGCAGAGGTATTTGGATCTGGTAATGGCCAGCATGATGATCTCCGATCTTTGCAAAGCTCCTTCAGATGTTGAGGGACTTACCATGCAGGAAAAGCTTTTGGGAAAGCCTGCCCCCTCTGAGAGGAGAAAGTTCGGATACAGCAAGAGGGTTAAGGAGTATGAGAAAAAGGCTGAGATCCTTTCCGCTAAAAAGCTCATAATCGAAGGCTGCAGGGTTATGGCCAGAGGATATGCCCTTGCCGCCGATGGGGTTTTAAAGGTTGACGATCTTCGCACTGTTTTATCCCAGGCTGATCTGGCAAGGTATAACGGAGCCAATTTTGCACAGTATACTGACCCCGCAGAGAAGATGGCTGCTTACGGAGCATATCAGGTTGCAACAGGAAAGGCGTCATACCAGTCCGGCATAGACAAGATAAAAAAGGTGGACCCTTCACTTTTAGGACCGCAGGCAGCATAGGAGGAGAGTAAGATGGCAAATCTTTTATTTATAGATGAAAAAAATATAGATATGTTTGCGCCCATCATCCCGGACTATATCAGGGAGGTGGCAGTATTCGACGAGGATGTGATCATGCATGGTATAGAAAGCGATGACATGGCCTGCGGCGTGATCGTATCCAGGGTCATCACCTTTGAGTCTGAGATCCTTTGGTACTACCTGGATCCTTCTTTCAGGGGATTGGGCATTGGACATGAGAGCTTTGAGCTTTATACCGAGAGATTGTATGACAGTTACGGCGTTTCCAGTATCAGGATGGAGATCCCGGCGGATGGAGACGAGGGCTTATACAAGCTTTTCGAGGGCCTTCCCGCGAACTTTGAAAAACTGGATAAAAACCGGTTTGAGACCACTGTTGGATGGCTTCGTTCCTCCGACAAGATCCGGGGTGGCTCAAAGCACAGCGTGGCTTTATCCGAGGTGGACCCCAATGTTCTTCGTAACTTTTCAGGCAAGCTTGCCCAGGCAGGACTTGGCATTATAGATCTGCCCATCGATCCTTCGGCCTATGAGGCTGATGCATCAGCCGTATATATGGAAGGGGATACTCCGAAGGCCGTGCTGCTGATCGAAAGAGACCGTGAATCCCTGACCATTCCTTATATGGTATCCATTTCAACCAATTCTTTGGCAATTATGGATATGATCTGTTTTGTTAAGGAAAACACCAAAAAGTATAGTGAGGATGCCACTATTTATATGAATTTGGTGGAGCCGAGACTGACAAAGCTCGTAAAGGGACTTTTGGATATGGGGCCCGGTGAGGATGACGGATTTACATTCAACCGGATGGTTACCCTTGATCTTTCCTACATTGATGAGAGAAGGCGGGAGGCCATGGATCTGATCATGGCATGGAAGAACCTGTCATTTGTGGCATAATAACTCAGTCGGGGTTAACCCGGACTGAGTTATAGCCTCCGGCGGGATGCACACGGATTTGCAGAGGAAGACCGCTGTCGCGGTCGCAAATCCGGCGCCAAGTACGCCGAGGGCGTACTTGAGACAATCTGTATGCCCCGCTGCTCTGCGGTGGGGCGTATTTGCTTTTTTACTTCGGGGAGTTTTTATGAATACTATTGATATCATTGACATATATTATCCGAACCTTGACGATGTGCCCTACACCTCCTTTGAGGATATGCGAAGCCACTGGCTTTTATTCGTGGATATCCTGTGCTTTCTCCTTAAAAATGAGATGGACAATGAGCTTCCCACGGTTAAAAGCAGGGTAGGCATGGGCTACTGGGAGGATGGCATGGACTATGCCCTTACCCCCTCTGAGATAGGCATCGACAAGAGTATCTTATATTCTCCCGAACTTTATGAGTTGTTTAAGCTTTTGCTTGAAAAGGGCAGGCCGGAAAAAAGCGGCTTTTCCCTTTCGGGCATAATTTTAAACGGGCTTTCGGAAACTGAGATACTTGCGGTTATCCTGTCCTATGCGGCGGGGACCAACCGCAGGTATGAGCAGCTTTTCGCGGAGCTTTTTTATAATCCGGAAAAGGAGCTTTCACCGCCTACAGTTGGCCTTTGCATCGATATGGCTAGGTATTTTATTGAAAAAGCGGATGTTTCCTCCCTTTTGGCTCCGGATTCCTATGTAAACTGTGTGCTGTTTGAAAGGCCCCTCATCACCCAGAAAAAAGACGGCATGTCCGGTGAACTGGTGTTAAGAGAGCCGGTCATGAGCTTTATCGAGGGCGGATATCCATCCCTTTTGGCACTCAAGCCCTATGGGGAAATGCTTCCTGCCTTAACGGGGAATGAAACCGTCTGCTTAAAGGGCGTATGTGAAGAGATCAAAAAGGCACTTCTTAGCTCAGGGGTTATTGAGATCTGCGGTGGTGACGGAAGCGGCAGGAGGTTTTTACTTAACGCTGCGGCAGAGGGCAGAACCGTTGTCAGCGTGGACATGAGGCTTATCACCGAAAACGAGGGTGACGAGTCCGTGGAGGACTGCATAGGCGAGCTGGTATTTTTGGCCAATTCATGTAACTGCATCCCCTATCTCTGGTGTCAGGGTGAGCCCTCATACTACGGCAGGATGCTTCGGAGATTTTTCTCGGGATTATATGAGGCGGTACCGGTTTTTTGTGTGGGCTCCAACAAGCCTCTTCCTGATGATATCATAGGAGGCTGTGCCCGGGCTATTTACAGGATCACCGTACCCGAGATCACATCCCATGACCAGATGCTCCTTTGGAAGGAGGCAGCAAAAGATGCCGGGCTTTCCTTTAAAAAGGGATATTCCCTGGATGTATTGGTATCCAAATATGTTATGTCCCCGGGACGTATATATGAGGTCATCAAAAATGTTGCCGCGGTAAATCCCAAAAATGTGATAGATGAAAAGATATTAGAGGAACAGATCCGACGCAGCTGTTCGGTACAGTTCGGGGAAAACGCCACCAGGCTTTCATCCCCCTTTACCTGGGAGGATATGATGATATCTCCCGAAAGCGAGAAGCTGCTTCGTATGGCAGCTGACCGGGTCAGATACAGATCCACCGTAAACGAGGATTTCGGCTTTGCCAAAAAGCTTCCCTACGGCAGGGGCGTGGCCATTGTTTTTTATGGACCTCCCGGCACCGGAAAGACCATGGCGGCTCAGGTTTTGGCAAATGATCTGGGACTGGATATCTACCGCATAGACTTATCCCAGGTTTCAAGTAAATACATCGGTGAGACGGAGAAAAACCTTGGGGCTGTATTTGACGCAGCCAAAAACTCCAACGCCATACTTTTCTTTGATGAGGCGGATTCCCTTTTTTCAAAGAGAACCGAGGTAAGCTCCTCAAATGACAAGTATGCCAATGCCGAGACCTCCTATCTGCTGCAAAAAATAGAGGAGTACAGCGGGGTGTCGGTACTTGCCACCAACAATATGCAAAACTTTGACGCCGCGTTTAAGCGCCGAATGACATTTATCATTCCCATAGAAGCTCCCAACGAGGACACCAGGATCAGGCTGTGGGAGGCTGTATTCCCGGAGAATGCTCCGGTATCGGCCGAGGTGGATGTCCGCATTTTAGCCCATGTGGCGGAGCTTACCGGTTCCTCCATTAAATCTGCCGCCGTATCCGCGGCGTACATGGCTGCAGCTGCAGGCCGCAAGATAATCTGGGAGGATCTCATTACAGCGGTGGAGCTTGAAGGTACCAAGGCAGGTACCTTAGGCCTGGGGAATATGCTGCGAGAAGCGATACTTACAGGGATAGATTAAGATAAAAATGTCTTGCGGCATTCTCTGAAGTTGTCATGCTTCGCATGACAACAACTTGTTGCAGTCTTGTTGCAGTTGTTCTTGTATAATTCAGAGTGGGTTAAGCCATAATTTTAGAGGGGTTATATTATGCCAAAAGATTCATTGTTTAAAAAGAGTGATCCCAAAAAATCACTTTCATTATTCAGTCAGAAACATAAAACGCCTGCATTTTCTCCCAAAGCTTCCCTTAAGACGAAGCGGGGGGTTTCGTCATTTCATCCTGACAGGCCAAAGCTGAAAAAGGAAGCACCCAAAAAGGAAGAAAAACTCAAAAAGGAAGAGCTTCAAAAGCCCGAAGATAAAAAGAATGTCAAGCTTTGCGATGGCAAGGTCTTTGATTTTCGTACCCTAAAATCCCAGTCCGTTTATGACCAGAAAAAGGCTGCTAAGGCCAAGAAAAAGCACGAGGATGATCTGGCAAATACAGGCTTTAAGTATGGTGAGTACGCCAAGGAAGAATTAAAGGAGCGCGTATTTTCAAAAGAAAATGGTGGTCTTAAGATGGCCAGGGACCCCAAGATCTATTTTGGCTGCATGTTTTTTATCAAGCAGGCCCAAAAGCAAAAGGAAAGAGAGTGGGCCAATATCGATCTGCAGCGTTCCGTAAAGCTCGCTAAGGCAAGACGGGACCAGATGCTTGTCTGGGATGCGGACTTGCGCGCAGGCAGGATGACTGCCGATGATTTTAGAGAAAAACTTAAAAATTATGACAAGGATACCGAAGATGGCAACAAGGAACTTGAGAAAGCCCGCAGAAAAGAAATGGATCAGATCACCAAGCGGATCCAGGATAAGCCTGAAAAGGAACTTCGCGACAAAGGTGAGGAGATCATGTTGGCCCGGGGCCTTGATACCAATAAGACGAATTTTACCTTAGGCCATTATGAGAAAAACGAAGATGGTGAGCTGGTATATATAAAGGGTGATGATGATGACTCCTTTGAACACGCATCAAAGACTCAGATACAGGAGCGTAAGAAGCGCAACAATGTAGGATTTTTCAAATCCAGATCCCGTGCTGCCAAAAGAGCAGAGGAGGAGGCCGAGGCCGAAGAGCTTTTTGAGGGCGGTGACGAGCTTGCCGAGTATGTCAGGCTTCACAATATGTATCTGGCAGAGACCGAAAGAGCTGAGCAGGAGAAGTCTTCTTTTGATAAGGCAAAGAGCGCCCTACAGCCTGATGAGGAAATAGAGACCGCCAAAAAGAAATCCAAAAAGAAGGAGAAAAGGGAGTTTTCACCTTCTCATCCCACACTTTCTTTAGATGATGAGGATGAGGTGGATCAGAGTGAGGCCAAGGAACCCAAGGAACCCAAGCCCGATAAGCTGATTGAGCCTGCAGGCAAGGGTGACAAGCCTAAGGGCATTAAGCCTGATGGTGATGACAAGACACAAAAGGAACCTCCCAAGGACGATAAGGGTGGTGACAAGACCGAAAAGGAGCCCCCCAAGGATACTGATGCTGAAAAGGAAAAAAGTGTGATCCCCGAGCCTCCCAAACCAAAAGGAGAAGGGGATAAGGAGGAGAAAAAGGAAGAAGACTCTTCTGAAGGTGAAAAGGATCCGGAGGAAGAGGAGAGGAAAAAGAAAGAGGAAGAAGAGAAGAAGAAGAAAGAGGCCGAAGATGCGGCTGTAAGTAAGCTTAAGATAGATGGAGCCCTTACTGAGATAAGGCGTATACGTAAGTTTTTGGAGGCACTTGTCAAGGACCATGAGACCACTGAGGATGTGGCTTGGGCCAATATGCGTCCTCGCGCCAACATGCTCATGAAGTGTGCTGATGTTTTCTTTAAAAAGGCAATTACTTCCGACAAGGATGAAAAGGAACTGGATGCCATGGCCAATGAGGTCAAGGCTGCGGTAGGCTTTGTCATGAAGCTCGACCTGTGGAACAGGGGGCTTATTGAGAATCTTAACAAGGTTTCCGATGAAGATGCATGTTCCAATTCTGTTGGTTATGTTTTTGGTCATACCAGCCTGTATGGTGGCGGAGAAGTGAGTGCAGTGGGAGATGATCCCCGTGCCCGAGCCATTATGAACTATGAGCTGGATTATATCGATGCCAAGACTGACTATCAGGAGTTCATGAAGAGTAATGCGGATAAGATCTACATTCAGTGGAAGAAGGGGGCTGCACCTCTGCAGGATAGCGTGGTCAAGCTGGGTCTTACCTGGATCAAGGTTTTACGCAACAAGAAAAACAATATCCCTGACGCAGAAACAAAAATTGAGGCTGTGGAGGATGTTATCTGTGATGTTATAGAAAACGATCTCAGGCTCAGGGGCCGTATCGGTGATGCGGGTCTTCCCAAGGAGACTCTTATGAAGATCGCCGAAAAATACAAGCCCGGCGAAAATGAGGTTAAAGACGGTTACGAGGAAAAGGAAAAAGAGGAGCCGAAGAAGGGTCCGGATCAGGAAGGGCATACAGGTACCAAGCCCAAAACCAAGGAAGAGATCGAGCAGGAAAAGGCCGAAAAGGAACAGGAAAAAGCTCTGTTCGAGGGCCTTATACAAAAGCATATGGATGCCTTCACCCACTTTACCGCTGCTGCAGGTGGGGTAGTGGATGATGAAGATACCTGGGTTGCAGTCTGCGGCTGCATAAATATGGTCATGGTTTCCGGCATGAGGATTATTGATGCTGTCAAGGCCAGTAAGTTTGCAGCTGACTGGCAGCACTATGTGGATGAGGTCATTCAGAACATGGGCGCTGCCATGGCAAAGGACTTCATAAAGAGAGGCGCCATCCAGAATGAGGGTGAGTTGAGCAAGGAAAAGGTGCTTACGCTGGCTCCTGTTTTCGTGCCCGGAATCACAGACTTCAATTTCACTCCTCCCAAGAAGGATGAAAAGAAGCCTCCTGTTATTCCACAGGGAGAAAAAGAGGATCCTTTGGTTCCGCCTCCCGTGCAGCCGCCTGTTGTTAAACAGCCCATTGTTGATCCTGAACATGATGCAAATGGCGGAGGACAGCCCCAGAATAAACATCTTAACCTTATCGATCCCGCAGAGGGTCATTATCAGGGGATGACAAAAGAACAGCTTATCGAGGCCGGCGGAAATGAGGCTGATCAGCAGCTTGCCCAGGATAAGACTGTCTTAAAGGACAGGAAGGGGCCGGTTACTCTCCCTGATTTCAGGATAGAGGCTGATGATTCCAAGTTCAAGGACGGTCCCAAGGTGGCCTTTGATGATGAAAAGCCCATGTTCCTTTTCAATGAGGACAGGACCGATCCCAAAAAGAAAAGAAGACCGCAGCTTTCTGATGTTACTCAGGCCAGCAGCCTCTTTGACTGCTATCTGATGTCTACTCTTGCGGGTATTATGAAAACCAACCCTAAGTATGTTGAGGATTTCCTTATAAAGGAGGATCCCGCCGATCCCAAGTTTGCCATTGTACACCTTTTTGACGGTGACGGCGCCCTCCAGGAGATCCATGTCAATATTACGCCCTTTACGGATACAAAGAGAGCGTGCTGGGTACAGGCTATTGAGAAGGCCGCTTCGGTCCTTGTAGAGTCTGGGAATTTTGGTAATGATGGCAGTTCAGCCGTTTTGAAGACTTTTAATGACTTTAAGACCCAGCCTCCCAAGCAGGGATCCCTTAGTGTCCGGGACCTTCACAACGGTTCCGAGGAGCTTGCAATGATGATGTTCTTCGGTTCCAAAGGTGAGCATTTCAGGACCAGGGATGAGGGCGGATACGATTTACAAACCGGCATGAAGAATGATGCCAATCCCCATACCATGGGATATGTTGCCATCGGTAAGATCCTGTCCTACATAAAGGCCGGCAAGATAGTTATATCCTCTACCTGCAAAAATACGCCCGGACAGCAACAGTACAATGTATATGCGGATTCCGTTCAGTTTAATTCAACCCAGCTTACGGGAAATCACGAATACCTGATTATAGGAGAGGGTGCTCCAAAAGATGACCAAAAGACCCTCGTTGTCAGGGAGCCCATGAGTGGTAGAGAGATAACCATTACATACGAGGAGTACATGAACTGCTTTACCGAGGCCTATGTAGGTGAGATCTCGGGTATGGATGATGCCATTAATGCTTTTAATGCCAAGCTCCCCAAGAATGAAGACGAAGACATGGACGAGGAGGAGCTTGAGGACAAGGAAGACGATGGTGAAAATCATGATGAGCATATCGTTATCGGAGACGGTAACGGAGGCAATCCCAATCCAAAGCCCGAACCTCCCAAAAAAGAAGAGAAAAAGGATGAGACTCCTCAAAGAGAAAAGATTAAGAACGAAGTTATAAATGCCGTTGGTGATCTAAACAATGTCATTGGAGAAAAACAGGATCTTGCTTCACTTGACTGGGACAAGACATATCCTGCCATTAAAAGGGTGATAGATGCCTGCACAAGCTATGTCGATTATGCCAATGAGACCAAGGATGAGGAGATGTACAAAGGCTATGAAACCATCTTCGACTTTATGCAAACGGCAATAGGATACGACTTCAGACACAGGGGGCTCATCCAAAAAGATGAGGATCTGTCAATTGACCAGGTTTTGGAAATTGTTAAAAATTATGTTCCCGGCAAAAACGGTCTGGATGGCAAGGTTATCCAGGAGCCTCCCAAGGTTGAGGCACCCAATGGTCCTAAGGTTGAGCCTCCGCCCAATGAGCCTAAAAAAGATGACAAGCCTCCGGTTGTAGTGAATCCCCAGATACCTGTTGTGGATCCCACCAAGCAGAATAATGGACAGCCTCCAAAGATTGAACCTCCCAAGATCGAACAGCCCAAGAATGAGCCTAAAAAGCAAAAGGATCCGGAGAGGGTAAAATATGAGGATGCAGTGGTTAAGTCCATTGAGAATCTGGGCAGATTTACCTTTGGCACCGAGCCTGATAAATATGACTGGGACAAGGTATATGACGGCATAAAGGGCGTTGTGGATGCCTGCAAGGCCATTATTAAGTATGCAAGGGAAAAGGAGGATCAGGAGCTTCTTCCCTGCCTTGAAGTGTTCTTTGATTATATGCGTCAGGCACTTTTCCATGACTTCAAGCATCGTGACCTCGTCCAAAACCAGGGCGATCTGACTGATGAAATTGTGTCCAAGATAGCGGAAAGCTATGTTCCCGGCAGAACTGACCTCGAGGGTAATGTGTTTGAGGGACCCATGCCCAATCCCCATCCCCAGGTGCAGCAGCCACAAAATGATGTGGAGCAGCCCAAGGTCAACGATGGACCCAAGCCCGAGGTCAAAAAGCCCAATGAACCCGACGGACAAAAGAATGATGTGGAGCAGCCAAAAGTGGACGATCAGCCCAAGCCGAAGCAGCCTCCAACAAAGCGTGAAGAGCAGGAGGAGGTGCGTCAAAAGGGCAAAAACAGGACCCAGATGGCTGTGGCGGATATGAATTCCATATCCGGCTTAAGCAAGACTATAATCGAACTTAGGAATCAAAAGGTCCAAAAATTAAAGAAGGAAGCATTCATTCAGCTTATTGCCAAGGCCATAGGCGAAGTGAACCTGCACAATCCAACAAAGGAACTGTTGGAGGCTGATGATGCCACATTCCCTGTGAATTATACGGCATATAAGCTGGATATTAACAAGATCGTCATAATAAAGGATACTGTTTCCAAATATGTTAAATCCGGCAAGGCCAAGATGGAAGATTTTACTGCTCTTGACGGTTTTGAGCAAAAGATAAACAAACAGTTCATGAGGTTTAAGTTTACGGGAGTAGAGGACTACATTAAAGCCCGTCAGTCCCTTATTGTGGATAAATACTACAGTTCAAACTCTACCTATAAGTTTGATAAAAATATGGATACCATGGACAGATATGTTCAGTCCATGGAAAAACAGGGCAAGCAGGTCAATGTAAAATCCCTGTCAAAGGGAAACCAGGCTGTTTATAACACTTATTTGATCCTGACTAAGTACAAGGCTGCAGTAGAGAACTTTTACAAGGCAAAGCGACCGGCAGGGGCTGCAGGCAAAAAGCCGGCCGGCAAAGGTCAGCCCAAGGTTGTTCCCAATCAGCCTGTTAATCCTCAGATCATTCCCAAGAAGCAGGTACCTCCAAAGCAGCAGGTGCCGCCTCAGGTTCCGGTAAATCAGCAGCCTCCTGTAAAGGATGAGAAAAAGCCGCCTGTCAACGGAGAGAAAAAACCTCCTGTAAAGGATGAAAAAAAGCCTCCTAATCAGGACGATGCGCTTTTGCCTCCTGAGATGATGAATGATGATGAGCAGCCCATACAGCATGAGGTTCCCAAGAATGATGCCGGCGGAAATCCCAAGGTGGATCAGCCTGATGGTGATGGCAAGCCAAAAGTAAATCAGCTCGATCCTGACGGCAAGCCCAAGCAGCCCAATGGTGATCAGCCTAAAAAGACCTATGACGAGATAGTTCAGGATCTTAAGAAGCAGAACGAGATCATCGCAAATCAGATCATCAAGTTTGTAAATGATGAAGGTGATGGACACAAGGTGGAGCCTCCCAAGGATGGCGGCAAGCCTAAAGGTCCCAATGAACAACCTCCCAAGCAGCCGGTGCCTCCCAAGGGACCCGATGATCAACCTCCCAAGCAAAAGCTTGAGGATGATCAGCATAACGATGATCAGCCCAAGGTACAGCCTCCCAAGGTCAATGATCAGCCCAATGCCGGCGGCAAGAAGGTTAACATTGACGACCTGCAGGGTGATGATTTAGAGGCTTACTTAAACGAGATGGAGGATGAAAAACCGGAGGGAGATCCACAGCTTAAAGAGATAAATGATGCCCTTGAAAAGGAGGATCCAACCATTGCCGGAAAGCTCAAAAAAGCCATAAGCGAGCATCAGTCCTCAGATTATATCAATACGGTGTTTGCCATGGATGAGGATGGGTACAGGGACTACCTTCAGCAGAATGTGGGTGCCCGTCATTTTGCCAAAAAAGATGGACGGGACAGTGCGGAAATGGCTGCTGTTAACCTTAATATAGCCAGATTTGAGGATCTTCTGAAGAATCCGTCAAGTGATGTGTTCTATCTGCAGAACCTGATCACCGATTTCAAGAGATCATTAGGCAACTATACCAACTATTCGCTTATGGGAGCCGGTAAAAAGAGACGGGAGCAGAGGGATAATTTCAAGAGCATGCTGTCATTGCTTGATTGTATTTACGATCCGAACAGCGGCGGCGACATGATGGAGAAAAAGATGCTCAATTTTATCAAAGGGGAGCACAGTTTTAAGGCAAATAAGCTAAAGGACTTTTTAGGAGCATCCTATGATGAATTCATAGCTAAGGGCTCCACCGAGGAGGACCAGCTGTATATCCTTTCCACCAGCGAGACTCTTAATATGAGGGTCCTGATCGAATACATCATAAAGGACAGCCAGTTGCACGGAAACGGAAAGCAGATACAGTTTTTCAACATGTTGTTATCAGGCAACACATTATAAATAATTATTAACCTAAGGAGATGTCATGAACAGAAGAAGAAAGACCAGCAGGGTGGGACTGATAATAACCTTAATCGGTATTGTTGCGGTAGCTGTGATAGCGGTCATCCTTATCATCAATTTCAAAAAAGGTAAGACAGGAAACGATGCTACATCAAAAACCCGGCAGCTTGAGCAGGAGTTTGATTCGGATGTCATACCCTATGGCGATGATGAGTCGGACACCTATGATTTTACAGGTGACTATTTTGATACGGCTACACAAAAGGGTACCATGACCATCGGTAAGGATGGAACGGCATATACCATAAGCATCACCTATGCCGAAAGTGAGGATGCGGTCTCCATGTGGAAGATGACGGCAGCCTACGACAAATACCGTAAGGCTTTGGTATATCGTGACGGCATTCGCTCTGACTATGTCATGGCATCTTCTGAGGAGGAATCCGAAAGGAACGAGGTCTATACCGGCGGTTCCGGCTTTGTCTACCTGGCATCCGGCTCGGTTTACTGGGTGGATGACAAGGAGGACATGGGTGCCGGACTGCTCTTTAACAAGTTAGGCGACATAGCAAATCAGGACAAGGGCAATTCTGCTTCCGGTTCAGGTGATACCGGGACGACCACGGAAGCCGAGGAGACCGAAGAGGTCACTGAGGAGACTTCTGAAGAGACTTCCGGGGAGACTACAGAGACAGAAAATGCCGGTGAGGCCCGGGGCGAGACAGAAGGGACAGAAAGTGCGGCAGAATGATCGTAAAGATTGGCAACAGATATCCGAGGCTTTTTTTCTCTGACGAGGGGGATCCCTTCTACTTCAAGGAGGATGTGATCCTGCCCGAGGAAATCCCGGTAAAGCCCGATGACATAGACGGGATATTATCCGAGGATATCAAAAGAGACATATTCATCTACTGCGAGAGAAAAACCGTAAACATAGAGGCGGGGAGGCGCGTTTCCGACCGCATCCTTGCCACGGTACGGTTAGCTGAGTTTTTTGGCATCCAAAACATTGTGGCAGGTGCCAAAAGAGGACAGCTGGAGTTTGAAGGCGAGAGGATGGACGGGGTTTTCATTCCTCCCATACGGGGCGCCAACATTAAGGTCCTTGACATGTTACCCGATCTTGAGGGTTACAGGATGGGATATACCACCGCCGCGGTACGGCAGCTGACCCGGCTTTTGCTCTTTGATTTTATCTGCGGACAGGTGGACCGCCACTCCAGGAATATCCGGCTTGATACGGATATAGATTTTTCCGACATCAGGCCCCCTGCAGACGGCAGACCCTGGTTTTGGGTAAATGGTATCTGCGCCATAGACCATGATATGTCCTTCGGACGGGTATCCTATGATGACATCAAAAAGAAGGTGTCAAAGGGGCTTTGCATCAGCCCGGAGCTTTTCGGTAAAATGCAGTACACCGCAGTGGATGAGGTGCTTTGTGAAAAGATCCTGGCTTTAAGTCAGGCAGAGTACAGGGATGTCTTATCCGGGTATTTAAGCGAAGAGGAGTTTTTCTTTTTCTTTGACAGGATAGAGGGCCTCAGACGTATCGTGGACAGTGAAAGGGAAAATGAGGAGGCAAAAAAAGCACGTGGAGAGGAGTTTTTCTCCAGATTTGTCTCTTCGGAAAGTGACTACGCCGATTACCTGAACCACATGGAGGCGGCGGCGGGAGAGCCGGCTGAAAACAGGGATCCCAGGTTTTCCTATCATCCCTCGTATCTTAAGAAAAAGATACTTTTGCACATACCCCTTATGGGGGGCAGGACCTGCTGAGGAGACAGCGGATTTGTTTGTATATAAGGATTACTTTGACGAAAAACTTCAAAATACCGGCTATAAAAGTCCCATGGAGGAGATAGACGATCATCTCCACCTTTTGGACATGATATTGGAGCATTATCTGGATGCCCGTACCAAAAGCTCCGAGGGTATGATTTTTTCCCGGGGCATGAAGATGACGGAGGCGGAGATAGAGTCCTATTACTTTACGGAGCCGGCAAACAGAGTAAGCATTGGCTTTAACGAGGGCTTTGCAGCAGAGGTGAAAAAGGCCTCGGAGTACATTAAAAACAGAAGCAGTCGCTCAGATATCAGACTTCCCATAGGATCCTGCAGGGATGCGCTTGATCTGACCGGGGCAGAGGTTATGGCACTGGTTTTGGCGCTTTCCGTCCAGATGGATCTAAAGTACACCAGGCTTTTCGGATATATTTCCAACGAGCCCACCCAGCAGTATCCCACCCTTGGGGTGTATCTGGCATTATATGAGACCTTTGACAACGATGGCGGTATGGAGGCAGTTACCCACATCGGCAACAGGGACGGATCCTTTTTCAAGTTTTGTCTCAACCGCCGGGCAGTGGACTCCTGCGACAGGCCCTATCTGCATCTGCCCCTGGTGATCCATCCCACGCTTTTGGGATTTATCATGGGATCGGTTAAAAAGACCGGAGCCATAGCGCATATCGGGCTTCCCCCATCCTACAGGCAGTTTGCCAACAGGCTTGCTGAGCTTGAAAGAGAGGGCGGCAGATACTATATCGAGTGCCAGGATATTGAGGATGCGTTTGCGGTGCTTACGGAAAGCGACCACGGTATCGTGGATCCGGTAAAGGCCGGTGATGACAAGGAAAGCCTACAGGATATGCTGATCCGGGCAGCCCTTTTTGCGGGCCGGGTAATAGTGAGATGCACAGACAGTGATCGCCTGATCAAAGCATGGGACGAGATAAAGGATTTTCCTTCGATATTCATCTTCGGAAACAATGAGATGCCGGACGAGCTTTTGCATGAGGACTATATGACCACCCCCCTTAGGCTTTCGCTTCCCGATGCGGACGAGAGACTTTCCATCTGGAAGGAGCTTATCAAAACCGAGGGTGTTAAGCTGTCAGAGGATGTGTCCATAGAGGCCATTTCCGACACCTATAGCTTTTCCTGGGCGCGTATCTGCGAGGTTATCAGGATGAGAGCCCATGAGGCCCATGCAAGGGGCGAAGAGTCGGTTGACCGGGCGGAGCTTTTGTCCGTTATATTCAGATATAACTCCGCTAATTTTGCGGGACTTGCCACCAGAGTCCATACAGCCTATGTCTGGGAGGATATGGAGATAGCCGAGGCCCAGAAGAAGAGACTTTTGGTAGCCTGCGACAGATACAGACTCAGAGACCGGATAGACGAAAAATATGGCGTCGGAAAGAAAAACGCCTACGGCAACGGGGTATCGGTGCTTATGTACGGAGCCCCCGGTACCGGAAAGACCATGGCCGCCCAGGTGGTGGCAAATGAGCTGGGACTTCCCCTTTACAGAGTGGATGTATCCCAGATATTCTCCAAATACATCGGTGAGACGGAGAAAAATTTGGGAGTTATATTCGAGGAGGCCAAAAAAGCCAATGTGATCCTGTTTTTCGATGAGGCGGACGCACTTTTTGCAAAGCGCACCGAAGTGGGAGATTCCAACGACCGTTATGCCAATGCCGAGACAGCCTACCTTTTGCAAAAGATAGAAGAGCATAACGGCATGACCATACTTGCCACAAATCTGTATCATAATTTTGATTCGGCATTTGTAAGGAGGATCACCTATGTGGTCCATATAGACAGTCCTGATGAGGCCACCAGGCTTCGTCTGTGGAAAAACACCCTGCCGGAAACCTGCCGGTTTGCATCGGATGTGGACTTTGAGTTTTTGGCCGAGGGCTTTGAGCTTTCCGGCAGCAATATCAAGTCCATCCTGCAGACAGCGGCCTATATGGCGGGAGCGAAGGATCGGCCCATCAACATGGCGGATGTGATAATTTCGCTTCGCTATGAGCTTGAAAAACTTGGCAGGATAATAGATTCCACGGACTTTGCCAACTATGGCGTTTACCTTATGTAAGTTTTCCCGTACTTAAAGGAGCAGCATGGAGACTCAGAAAGAATCCAAAAAAACTGAAGAGAAGTGGAAGGATTCCATGCCCTCGGAGGAGGTTAAAACCATCGAAGAGGAGGGAAAAGAATCCACGGAAGATGTGGGTGAGGAATACCATACTACTTCCGACAAGGAAAGCTCCAGTGCCGACGCGGACTGGAGGTACATTGACGACGGCTTTGACGCAGAGATCTCCGAGCTTAAGAAAAACGGAGTTCAGGTGGATGACAGGCTCAATGATATTTCCCAGGCCCTTTCCACATGGCGGGTTGCCCTTTCCAATAACTATGTGCTGGATGATGTGCTGGCCAAAAGCCAGGATGTTCCCACGGCGGCTTCCTTCGGCAACATGATAAGGCTCATCGATGAGTACAAGACGGCGGACCCCGGCTGGAGTGTTCAGAGCAAGTCGGCTATGGCTTCTGTTAACAAGCTTAAAAACACGGCCACCAGGCTAAATGAGATCATGCTTAAAGCCGCAGCCGAGACCTATACCGAGATCGATGAGGGGACTACCTACAGGCAGCTTTCCGAGATTGCCATGGATCCCGTGGGATACAAGGCCAAAAAGCCTCTCCGCCAGGAGAACAAGAGGGTGTTTGAAAGACTCAACACCTATGATGACGAGATCCGCGGCGAGAAAAAAATGGACGGTCTGGTGGATCTTTTCATGCCGACAGGCGCAGGGAACAAATGGACCAACAAGGAGAAAGACTATGCCCAGAACTTTATGAAGGACTACTCCACAAAGTCCGAGGAAAAGAGGCGGCCCTACCTTGACATTTTAACCAAAAAGATGTTCGACATCGCCATCAGCATGGAGATGCTTTCTCCTGAGTACATGGCGGCCAACATGCCCAAGATGGAATATTTTCTCACGCAGCTTTCATACTTTGAGGACGTAAGAAACGATCCCATCAACGCTCCCTATTTCCACCGTTACGCGGAAAAGGAGCAAAAGAAGCTGGACATCATCGACAAGATAGCCACCAGCTTCACTCCCGGAGATTTCGTCAAAAATGTCAATGATGTAAATACCCGGGACAAATGGTACAGGCCGGACACCAAGGACCAGAAGCGTCTTGACGATCTGTTAAGAGAGCACGCAGACAACGATATAATCAACGATTACATGTATGATACCAAGGTTTCCATTACCAGACTGAAAAACAACAAACTTTAAAATTTTAGTAACTTTATAAAAAAATATTGAGTTTTTGTTGCATTGTTGTTGCAATATTTAGAGTATAATGTAAAATATGAAAGTAGTAATAAGTAACAGGGACAATTACATACGAAGAGAACTCATTAGGATGTTTACTGAACACTATCCTAATTCCACGACAGAGAGTTTTGCGGACCCGCTTATGGCGGCAAAATCTGTATATGCCGACGCGGCCGATGTTGTGGTGCTGGGACTGTATGGTATTAATC
>JAEEGL016979955.1_pt1 | contig 17332 bp, 15 predicted proteins | sample 9134231 | NCBI WGS metagenome assembly JAEEGL01 (sample SAMN16246548, study PRJNA631951) | gut metagenome | biome: gut microbiome; feature: rumen; material: fiber-attached | host: Bos | place: Iran: Karaj | collected 2018-10
CTTCATGCATACTTATTGTTGGGATTTTGGCCAAATAGGTAGTATGATTGTGAAAATGATATCAGTTCTGGGGGTACCATTCTTTTTTATCACTTCTGGATTCTTTTTTAAAACGGGTCTCGACCGCCATGGTGATGATGATGGGAAAAAAGAATACTATGTGCGATATGTTATGAGACTTATAAAGATGTATCTCTCATGGACTTTATTAACATTACCAGTTGCCTTCTATCTAATTATTAAAGCTTATCCTGAGTCTAGTCTATTTTTCAGGGCGGTGTATTGGTTTAGGATGCTCATATTAACGGGGAGTATAGGTGTATATTGGTACATACTTGCTCTTATCATATGCTCATATCTTATTTTTTATGCTGATAAGAATAACCTCACAATAATCTTTTTAATAATATCAATTATTTTTTTTATCTGGGGAGAATTATATAATTCTAATTATAACACTGGCCAGTTTTATTACGAATGGATTCATATCATATTTAGTTCTACGAGGAATTTTTTGAATACAGGCCTCTTTTATATTCTCATTGGGTATTTTATTTCAAAGTACAATCTCCAGCGTTTTTTTATTAATAACAAATGGGTAATAGCAATCATGCTAGTCCTATCCCTAATCCTTCGTTATTTGGAGGTTTATTTTTTTAATACAAATTCTAGCCTCGGGGTTATTGTTTTATCATTATCTTTTTTTCTTGCTGCACTTTCTATAGATTGTACATGTAATACCCAAGTTATGAGAAAATTGAGCATTGGATTATACATGATTCATTTTCCTTTTATCCTTCTTTTTGATTACTATTTAAAGAAAGGTACTTTTTTAGATTTCCCTATTACTTTAATCTTTGTATTTCTGCTTTATTCCGTTATTTGTTACATCCTTCCATCTAGGTATTCAAGATTATTATTGGGCTTCTAAATGGACTAATTCTTTATACTCTCGTTTAATCAAGAGTCTTGTATGTATCTATAGATCAAATTGAAACTCAGTTGTAGTGTGGAAATAAGAATATGGCGCGTCACAGTACAATAGATTTGTCTAAATTTATTTTTTCTATATGTGTTGTATGTATTCACACCCGTTTGTTTTCCGGAATATCTAGAGCTTTAGATTTTTGGTTCGTAGATATGTTTTGCAGGATGGCTGTCCCTTTTTTTGTTGTTTGTACAGGGTATTATCTGTCGACAAGACTTGTGTTTGATAATAATATAGACAGACTTGAACTATCAAAGAATAATGTTCAGATGTTTCTAACTACGTCTTTGCGTTTCTTATTCATGTATATTTCATGGTCTATCATATATTTAATAATTCGGGTTTATACATGTTATTTAAATGGTTCTCTATCATATAGTACATATCATAGACTGGTAAATGATTTTATTAGTGGATCCTCTTATTTCCATTTGTGGTATCCTTATTGTGTTGCAATAGGTCTATTGTTTTGTTATTTGCTTTTGAGGATGGTTTCTCGCAATCTACTGCCATTAGTATCTATTGCATTGTGGTTGATTGGTATCTTCTTATATGTTTATTGGATTCTTTTTTTTGATAACAATTCGGTTTATAACCATTACTTACTGTCTTTAATGATTTGTCTAGTACGAGATAATGGTATTGGTTGCTCACTTGTTCAAGTCTGTCCTCTTTTACTCATGGGTATAATTATCTCGAGAATAGGAATTCGGTTACCGTATTATTGCTATCTTTTCGGTACTTGTTTCTTTTTTGTGTTACTAAGTATAGAGATATGGTTTTTGATGAGGAATGGGGCGGAGGATTTCTCATTCATTTTTTTTACCTTCCCTTTAATTTACTGTATTTTTAAAGTTGTATTGGGGAGCAGAATTATACTTCCTTTTAATTCAAAGTTTCTTGCTGAGTCTAGTAAGGTTATTTATTTTATTCATCCTGCATATATTTTCTTGCTTAAGTCATTGGGGATTTCTGATCCACTACTATTATTCATAGTAGTTGTTTTTCTTTCTATTATATCTGGGATGCTTTACGCATGGGGTAGATTAATTAAGAGACAAGAAAGGTATAATTATTAAAGGAGTATCTTTGCTTCCTTGGTTCTTTGATGAAAAAACACATTTTCATAGCCATTCACTATTTGGAGTTAGGAGGAGTTGAAATAAGCCTTCTCGGTTTACTCCAATCTCTTGACTACAGCAAGTATAACGTAGATTTGTTCGTCTACAGCCATAGAGGAGAGTTGATGCAGTTCATACCTAAGGAGGTTAATCTGCTCCCAGAGATTCCAGAATTTGCTCAGATTGAGAGGCCGATGAAGGATGCGCTGAAATACGGGTGTTGGAGGATCGTGCTTAGAAGGCTGATAGCCAAAAGAAGATTTGCACGGTACAAGAAGTCCAAACATCCGGTTGACAATGGTGCGATATTCGGATATGTATTTGACTCGGTGACACCAGTGCTCCCTTCGCTTGAGTATCTTGGAGATTATGATCTTGCCATCAGTTTCCTGGCCCCTCATAATATCGTGGCTGAGAAGGTAAAGGCGAAGAAAAAGGCTGCTTGGATCCACACCGATTACTCAAAGATTGATGTTGATGCCGAATTGGAGTTGCCGGTCTGGTTGAAGTTCGATCATGTTGTAAGCATATCCGATCAGGTTACTGAGAACTTCTTGGGCGTATTCCCATCTCTGAAAGATAAGATAGTTCGAATAGACAATATTCTTCCTCCTAAGTTTGTCAGGGAGCGTGCTGAGCAGATCCCTCCCGAGGTGGTTAATAAAGAGATGCCTAAAGAAGATGGCGTGACCAATCTCCTTTCTGTCGGGCGTTTTTGTTATGCAAAGAACTACGATAATGTGCCAGACATCTGTAGGAGAATAATTGGCGCTGGTGCAAATGTGCGTTGGTACCTCATAGGTTATGGAGGAGATGAGCAGTTAATCCGTTCGAAGATTGCTGAGGCAGGAATGGAGAATCATGTTATTATCCTTGGCAAGAAATCCAATCCATATCCTTACATTAAAGCCTGCGATATTTATGTGCAACCTTCGAGGTATGAGGGAAACTCAGTGACTGTCAGAGAAGCTCAAATCCTTTGCAAACCTGTAGTTGTGACGAATTATTCGACGGCCAGGAATCAAGTGAAGGATGGCGTGGATGGTGCGATTGTTCCGTTGGATAATATGGCTTGTGGTGAAGGAATTGTAAGAGTAATCAGTTCAACAAAACTGGCACAGGCTCTTTTTGAAATGCTTGCCAAATCTGATTATGGCAATGTGAGTGAGGCAGAAAAGGTCTCTATGTTGTTAAGGTAACGAAGAAACGTTATGTACAAAGGAAGAATTGCATATCTTGATGTTATCCGTATTGTGGCGTGCGTCATGGTTATCACGATGCATTCTCCTATGCCTGATTGCGGAGCGCCAAGTTTTGTGTTTACAGGGATTAGTTTTGTTATGGCCCCTTGTATAGGATTATTCTTCATGGTTAGTGGTGCCTTATTGTTGCCTACATCTTTATCTATGGAGGAATTCTACAAGAAAAGACTATCTAAAGTTGTTTTCCCTACTCTGATCTGGACTATTACCTATTTATTAGTTAAGATTGTAAACGGTTCAGTTACAGTAGCTGAACTGCCGTCGATGGTGCTGTCAATCCCTTTTTCTGCACAAGGGGATGGTATTCTGTGGTTTATGTATGTCCTAATAGGATTTTATCTGATCACTCCTATTATTTCTCCTTGGTTAGAGAAAGCCTCGAAGAAAGAGATTGAGTTAGTATTGGGATTGTGGGGTGTTAGTCTCTTGTATCCGATACTGTTAAATGTTGTTTCAGTAAACGAAAGCAATACAGGGATTCTTTATTACATTTCTGGGTATGCCGGATATTATTTATTAGGTTATTACTTAAGCCGTTTTAAACCCCGTGTTGGAATCGTAGCTTCTTTGTTATTGATTCTGCTCCCTATTATTGCATGCGGGTTTTCTATTCGGCTGAATCCAGATATGGATTTCTACCGGTACTTTTGGTATCTGAGTGTTTTCGTTGTTTCTATGGCATGCGGGTGGTTCTGCCTTATGTCGAAGATAAATGTTAGAGGAGTTAGGCTATTGTCAGTTACCAGTTCTCTATCTTTCGGCATTTATTTATCTCATATCCTTATTATGAGGAGTTTTATTTGGAAATTATGCGGTTATCTTAGTTTTGGGTGGTCTCTGCAAATCATATTTACGGTAATTATGACATTGGTCTTGTCATTTATTTTAGCATATTTATTGTCAATGCTTCCATTCGGGAAGTATGTTGTGGGTTGTCAGATTATGCGGAAGAAATAGACTATGATTCCTAAAGTTATTCATTATTGTTGGTTCGGTAGGAATCCTCTTCCCAAGATGGCGATTAAGTGTATCGCTAGCTGGAAAAAATACCTTCCAGATTATGAGATTAAGAAATGGAATGAGGATAATTTCGATGTGAACATCATCCCATATACCAAGGACGCCTATGCCGAGGGGAAATATGCTTTTGTAAGCGATTACGCTCGGTTCTGGATACTATACCATTATGGCGGAGTGTATTTTGATACTGATGTCGAGGTTATTAAACCGATGGGTGATATAATTGCGCGAGGCCCTTTCATGGGTTTGGAAATCCCTGGAGATGAAGGAAAGGTTGCTCCTGGTTTAGGCTTGGCAGTAGAGGCTAGGAATTCACTCTATTCAACTATTCTTGAGGGATTTGAGAAGTTAGATTATCATCTTCCTGATGGTTCAAGGAATCCCTATACGATGATTCCGATGGTGACAGACATAATGAAATCAAGGGGATTGAATGGTTTTGAACGTATCCAGAATGTTGAAGGAATCTTTATCTATGCTCCGGACTATTTCAATCCTCTGGATGACGCTACCGGTCGATTAAGAAAGACTGAGAATACCCGGACTATCCATTGGTTCATGAAGAGCTGGATGCCGGGAGAAAGTTTTATAATAGTATGGATGAAAAGACTATTGCGTAGAGTGATAGGAAAGACTGTTCTTGAACGTCTCAAAAGATTGTTTTAATAGGTTGATTTATGTATTTAATAGACCCAACATTATATGAGAAGGCTCATCTTCTGTTTTTGTTGTTTTTTACCTTGTATTATATTTTTAATATTCAAAGTAAGAAAGCTATTTCATTATTGAATAGAAAAAGGAGCCAATCGTTGGTCTTTATTTATGCCATAACCTTCATTGTAATTGTTGGACTTCGCCCGATTTCATATTTATTCGGTGATTCTATCGTATACGTTAAGACATATCAATCATTTAGCCAAAGTCCTGAGTTAGTAGACATAACTCATGACTCATTGTTTTATGCCTTCATGTGGTTTTGCTCACAATTTCTAAGCGTATATGCTTTTTTCTTGATAGTAGAGATCTGTTATGTAGTACCCATTATTATCGTTTGTATTCGTCTGATTAAAAATAATGCAGATATTGGGCTACTCTTCTGTTTATCGGCTTTTTCTTTTTATACGTATGCTGTAAATGGTATTAGAAATGGTCTTGCTTTAAGCCTGGTTCTTCTTGCTATTGCCTTAATCCAAGGTAATGCAAGGGATAAAGTGTTTTGTTTTCTTGTATCTATTATTGCTATTGCATGCCATGCGTCAGCTGCGTTGCCTGTTATTTGTATGGTAGCAGCTTTTTTTATTAAAAACCCTAAATGGTTTTTTGCTTTTTGGATATCTTCGATATTGATAAGCCTCATTGCTGGAAATGCTGTTTCAAATTTGTTCTATAATTTGGGATTTGATGATAGGTTATCGAATTATATTCATCCAGATATCGATGAAGATGTATATACTACTACAGGATTTAGGTGGGATTTTATTTTGTATAGTGCAGCACCGATTATCCTGGGTTGGTATGTTATTATTAAAAAGAAAGTACTCAATCGTACATACTTATTTTTATTAGGGACTTATATCTTAGCTAATGCTTTCTGGATCATGGTTATTCGTGCTGAGTTTTCCAATCGCTTCGCATATTTATCATGGTTCCTTTATCCGATTGTGCTTTCCTATCCTTTGTTAAAACTAAGAATATGGCCTAAAACACAAGGACGAAAGGCGGCTATTATTATGGCAGCTCATTATGTTTTTTCTTTTATTATGGTTTTCCTTCTACAATAGTATATGATGATACTCAGTGTATTCACACCTGCCTATAACCGTGCCCATACTCTCCCCAGAACTTACTCAAGTCTCCTTTTGCAGACATGCAAGGATTTTGAATGGTTGATTGTCGATGACGGATCCTCTGATGGTACTAGGGACTTGGTACGAGGATGGATAGCAGAAGGAAAGATTCCAATCCGTTATATTTTTCAAGAAAACCAGGGCATGCACGGTGCCCATAATACGGCATATAAGAATATTACGACTGAACTTAACACATGCATAGATTCAGACGATTATATGCCTCCCGATGCCGTTGAAAAGATAGTCTCTTTCTGGAAGGCGCATGGATCTGATAAATATGCCGGCATAGTCGGGCTTGACTATGCTGAAAACGGCGGACTGATTGGGACGGAGTTCCCGGAAGGGGTGAAAGAAACAACCCTTAATGGTTTCTACGGTAATGGTGGGAAAGGAGATAAAAAGTTGGTATACAGGACAGATATCGTCTTAAAATATCCTGAGTATCCAATTTTTGCTGGGGAGCGATATTTCTCTCTCGGTTATAAGTATCTACTGATTGATCAGGATTACAAGCTTCTCACACTGAATGAGCCGCTTGTTATAGTTGATTATCAGAGGGATGGATCCAGCTTTAACATGTATCGTCAGTATTGGAACAATCCCAATGGATTCATGTTCTTGAGAAAAGAGCATATGAGGTTGTATCATTCATTCAAAGTGAGATTTAAGTCTTGTATTCATTATGTCTCGCATTCGATTAGGGCAGGAAGACGTGAAGAATTGTTTAACAATCCATACCCTTTGATGACTGTATTTGCTCTTCTCCCGGGAATCGCTTTGTATTTCTGGACGCAGTACATGGTACATCACGGTTTGAAAATGAAGATAAGCTGACATGGAGCCGATCAGAGTCTTGCATATCCTACATTCAATGAACCGTGGCGGGGCAGAGAATGCAATAATGAACTATTATCGTCATATTGATAGGGATAAGGTTCAGTTTGATTTCTTGCTGACTGAACCATCCAAATGTCAGTTCGAGGATGAGATCCAGAGCCTCGGAGGGCGAGTTTATAGAGTACCGCGAATGACTATTAAAAATCCCTTCCCATATTTATCGGGTGTGTGGCGTTTTTATAAGTGGTATCCAGAATATCGTATTGTTCATTCGCATACATCCTCTAAGAGTTTTTTTCCACTGGTAATAGCTAAGTTTGCTGGGGTACCAGTTAGGATATCTCATTCTCATGGATCCAGATCTGAAGCTGGCATGAGTGGAAAGATTCGTGACTTTTTAAAGCCATTATTGAAAATCACTGCCACGCATTACATCGCTTGTGGCCATGATGCTGCAGAATGGTTATATGGGAGAAGTTTCTTGAAGAAGGGGAAGGTCTTATTGTTCCCGAATGTTATTGAGGCAGGACATTTTGACTATGACGAAACTATCAGAGAAAGAATAAGATCATCTCTAGGACTTAAAGAGTCGACCATTGTATTGGGTTGTACTGCACGTTTCTCTTCTGTGAAGAATCATACCTTCCTATTATCATTGTTTAGTAAGTTTCATGAAGTAGTCACAGATTCCGTCCTTCTTCTTGTGGGAGATGGTGAACTCAGAGATGTAATTTTAGAGTTGATATCAACTTTGGGCATTAAGGACAGTGTTATTATGACAGGAGTTGTGGGTAATGTTTCTGATTATGAGCAAGTGATGGATTTCTTCTTACTGACTTCAATAAATGAGGGGATACCACTCTCTTTAATTGAAGCTCAAGTCTCTGGACTGCGATGTTTCGTTTCTGAAGGTGTCCCTCGTGAATCGGACAAAACAGGGTTGGTGTCATTTCTGTCCCTTAATGAAGGCCCTGATTATTGGGCTAAGCAAATTGCTGACTATATCGATTATCATCGTAGTTCTCACCTTGACGATATCATTAAGGCTGGTTATGATGCATCTACCTCTGCCAAGAAGTTGGAACAGTTCTATCTTAAAACATATAATAATCTAATCTATGAGAACTAACATTGGAGTCATTCTAGCTGGTGGAACAGGAAACAGGCTTGGGGCAAGCATACCTAAGCAGTTCCTTAAACTCGGTGACCGAAGGGTAATTGAGTACACAGTTGATGCATTTGAGAGGCATTCAGATATTCAGGAAATAGCGATTGTGGCACATCGTGATTGGAAAGGCCTGGTGCATGAACTGACCGAGAAAAACGGTTGGAAAAAAATTCGGCACATTCTGGATGGCGGTAATGAAAGATATGAATCCAGCATGGCTGCTATCAGAGAGTATTCTGGTCAAGACGTAAACTTGATTCTTCATGATGCTGTGCGTCCATTTTTATCTCAACGGATCCTTTCCGACATTTGCGAAGCATTATTGAAATATGTGGCAATAGACGTGACCGTCCCATGTACCGACACTATTGTTGAGGTTGCAGGAGATTGCCTGGCTTCAATTCCCGATCGTTCAAAACTTAATCGTGGCCAGACTCCCCAGGCTTTTCACATTGATGTTATACAAGATGCTTACGACCGGGCTTTGAAGGATCCTGCTTTCAAGACGTCTGATGATTGCGGAGTGGTCTGCCGTTATCGCCCTGACGTGCCTGTTTACATCGTTCGTGGGGAGGAGAGAAATATGAAACTCACTTATCCTGAGGATTTAGCATTTCTAGAAGTATTGCTTAATCAGTATGAAATCGTATAAGGATCAGATGAACATGGCTGCCAGAGGCAGTTCTGTTTTGAAAGAGCTGTCCCCAGAGGAGTCCACTGCTTTGAAGTCGTGCATTCTTGGCATATTTAAAGCTGTGAAGGATCTGTGCAGCCGTCAAGGGTTGACTTATATGCTTTCTGGTGGAAGTTGCCTTGGCTCAGTCAGGCATAAGGGCTTTATCCCGTGGGATGATGACCTGGACATAATGATGCCCAGGGCTGATTATCAGACGTTATTGTCGTTGTTAGAGAGCGGAGAATTAGGGAAAGATTATTCATTCAGCTATCCTGACGGCAAAATGGAGTCTCCTGTCTCTTTCCTGAAAGTATATAAGAATGATACTGTTCTTGTGGGACTGACTGACGGTAAGGATTGTCCCTACCCTCAGAAAGTCTTCCTTGACGTGTTCCCTCTGGATGGCGTCCCTCCCGGTGCATTTGCCAGAAAGATTAAAGGTTCCATCGCGGATGCTCTTCGGTTTGCAGCAAATACTGTATATGACAGCCGACCATGGTCTGAGGCTCAGAAACAGTTCTTCAAGTCCCGTCCAGAAATGATGCGAACTGTCAGAGGACGTCGTTTCCTGGGGAAGATTCTGTCTGTCATCCCTCATAGGAAGTGGGTCTATTGGTTTGACCGTTTCGTCAATAATCCAAGCTCATCCGGTTGCATTGGCATTCCTACTGGTCGCAAGCGTTATGGTGGTGAAATTTTCCCAGCCATAGTCTATCTGCCAACTATTGAAGGCAAGTTTGAAGGTTTGACTGTTCAGCTCCCAGGTGGTTGGGATGTATATCTCCGTAATTTGTATAAGAATTATATGGAACTGCCGCCTGTAGAGAAGAGGGAAAGGCATTTCATCGTCGATATCTCTATATAATAGATAATTACTGTCATTATTGTGTTTTTACTAAGTTACATAGTTCCTGTATTCAACTCTGCCAAATATCTTATAAAGTGCCTCGATTCCATCATGAATCAAGGTCTTGAAGAAGATCAGTATGAGATTATTCTCATAAATGACGGCTCTACTGATAAGTCTTTGGAGATTTGTCATGACTATCAAGAGAAGCATAATTGCATCAAGGTTATTTCACAAGAGAATTCAGGTGTCGCATCTGCAAGGAATGCTGGATTAGCAATAGCTGCTGGGAAGTATGTTTGTTTCGTTGACTCCGATGACTACCTTACAACTAATTGTATTTCTGCAGTTTTAAATGAAATTGGGAATAACAATGTCCAGTTGATACGTTTTTGGTCGATTATTCTTGAAGAAGGGGAGAGAGGACCGGCTTATCAGAAAGGAATAATTAATTTCGAGGGGAAGGCTTTTGAATATGTATCCAGATTCGGTTTTGATACTTTCTGTTGCACGTTTTTGTACGATAGACTATGGTTGCTGGAATCGGGTATCCAATTCGAGCCTTTCAAGATGGCTGAAGACTGTCTGTTTATTACTAAGTTGCTATTGCTTGACCCTTCAGTTATCTCTACCACATACAGGGTTTACAATTATGTAAAGCATTCATCCTCTGCAACTGGGGATCGTTCTCCAGAACATTCCGCACTTTGTGCAAGAGATCTTGTTTCTGTCATTTACTCATTGATGAGTTTCTCATATAGTTTGGTTCTTGATGAGAAGATAAAGGATATCCTAACTCAATCTGCCCAGGGTAAAATGAGATCTTTTATCAGCAGGGTTTTATCCAGCAACATATCAACTACTGAATTTCGCCAGATGATTCGAAAATTGAAAGAGATTAAAATTCTCCCTGTTGAAAACAAATCTGGCGGTTTGTCTCAAAAGATGATTTCTATGGTAATTAACTTGATTTCGACTTTTCCATTTCTTCTTAGGCCATTAAGGAGCCTTTATGTCCGCATATTCATTCCTATCTTGTTACCACATATTGGTAAGAACTAATTCAATTGTATAATACCAAAATTCACTTCATACTTGCTCTTCGTAGGGTAGTTTGATACCAAATCTTTTTTTGAATTTAAACAAAGTCCATACACTTTTAATGGCGCCTGTTAGTCTGAGGGTAATAGAACGAAAACGAGATGATAATTAATCATTTTAGTACAGAAAATAACTGATATATTATCATATTGTGTATGATTAGTATTATTTTACCGGTGTTTCATTCACAAAGAACGTTGAATAGATGTATTGAGTCTATCCTTGGCCAAAGCTATCGAAATATAGAATTGCTAATCGTCATAGATGGGGATGATATTCAACAGACCCAGTGTTTAAGAATATGTGAGTCATTTAAGAAAGTAGATTCCCGCATCAATATTATTACTCAAGAGAACGCTGGTGTTGATCGAGCTAGATTTGTTGGGTTGAGTGTTGCTAAAGGAGAGTTTGTTACTTTTGTGGATTCTGATGACTGGCTCGAGCCAAAAGTTTTGGATGCGATGCATTCAATTATGCAGCAAGAAGATTATGATTATGTAGAAGTCTCATCTTTCAAATGTTTAGGACCTATAAAAAGACAACGTCACCTCCCTGCTCAAGGAAGTATTTCAAATCCAGAGTTGTTTGATAAGTATTATATCTCCTTCTTTGGCTGGAACATTCTACCAGTTTCTATTTGGGGGAAATTATATCGCAGGAAAACGATAGAAAAGTCCGGACTGGCGCCAAGTGGTTTTGCGATGGGTGAAGATCTTGTTTTTAATATGAAGTTATTTCCCTTTCTTCAAAAGATATATCTGATCGATAAGCCATATTACAATTATAGATTTGGTGGGATGACATCACGATACAATCCGCATTTGTTGAAGGACCTAAAATCACAGTTCATGCTGAAACTTCAGGCTATTGAGGAGTACTCGTATCACAAGGCAGACAATACAGTTCGTATCGAGATGGTGAATGTACTTCATTCCGATATTAGACAACGGCTAATTTATCAAGGCAATCAAAAAAGGGAAGAGGTAGTTGAGGGTATCAGCAAAGAGATTGGTGAAGTTTTTTGGTGTGAAGTCCTGAATATAACAAGTGACTACTTGTACAATTCTCCTTTCTTCATCGCTCTAAAGAACTGCGATGCTGATGTATTGTATGACATTTGTAAGAAAGAGGTGGACTCGACGAGAATACAACGGGGTTGCAAGAGAGTCGCTAGTCGTATGCTTAATCTTATTTGAGTTTGAGTTATCATGAACAAACTCTTCCGTGTCACTACCGTTGACCTGAGTCTCTTTGCGTTGCTGGATGGGCAACTCGGATTCCTGAACAGGGAGTTCGAAGTGGTGGGCTTGGCTGCTGATACGGGGCTGCTGAAGGCCGTGGGTGAGAGGGAGGGAATCAGGGTGATTGAAGTGCCTATGCATCGCGATATCGCTTTGTGGTCGGATCTCAAATGCCTATGCCGGCTTGCAGGGATATTCAGGAAAGAAAAGCCTTTCATCGTTCATTCGAACACGCCGAAAGGGAGCCTTCTGTCCATGATTGCCGCCTGGCTCACAAGGGTTCCGAACCGAATTTATCTGGTGACTGGATTGCGGCTCCAGGGGGAAAAGGGAGCCAAGAGGTGGCTTCTCAAAACTATGGAGCGGATAGCCTGCTCCTGTGCTACCAAGGTTATACCGGAGGGTTTGGGAGTCAAGAAGACGCTTATTGAAGAAGGAATTACCAGGAAGCCACTTGAGGTCGTGCATAACGGTAACATTAATGGCATTGACATGGCTTACTATTCACCGGAAGCATGTCCAAAGTCGAGGGAAGAGATGAGGCAGGAACTTGGGCTTGGGGAGGATGATTTTGCATTTGTGTTCATTGGGAGGATCGTGGGGGATAAGGGGATGAATGAGTTGGCGGAGGTGATGAAGTCGTTTGACCGGTCCTTCGACAAGCCCTTCGACAGGCTCAGGGCGGCGTTCAGGGACCACTTTAAACTGATTCTTGTAGGGCCGTTCGAGTCGGAGTTGGATCCGCTGAAAGAAGGGAATGAGGAGTTCTTCAGGGCAAGTGAGAATGTTAGATACGTCGGTTATCAGAGTGATGTGCGTCCGTATTTGCTGGCTGCTGACGCGCTTGTATTCCCTTCTTACCGCGAAGGTTTCCCGAATGTGGTGATGCAGGCGGGGGCGATGGAGCTTCCATCGATAGTCACAGACATTAACGGCTGCAATGAAATAATCATAGAAGGGAAGAACGGCCGTATCATCCCTCCTCGGGACAAGGATGCTCTTATGAATATGATGACTTGGTTCGTAGAGCATCCCACCGAAGTCGCAGAGATGGCTTCCAACGCTCGCGTAATGATCGCTTCCCGTTACGATCGCAAGGACGTATGGAACGCCCTCCTAAAGATGTATAAATCACTATAATGTACTGGCTAGCGCACTTTCTACGGGATCATCTTCCTTTCATCTGGGACCTCGTGGACTGGCTGAACGGTGAGTTGTTCACATGGAGGTATGGCAAAAAGGTGAAGGCTTTGCCTGAGATGCTTGATGCTGTGGCAGGGGAGTATAAAATAGTTGACATGTCCTCGATAAAAACTGTTGATTTAGAGAAGTTTTTCTCCAATCAGCCAGAGGATAGCTTTAAGTTCTTCAAGCCTCATGGATTCGATGCCGAATCCCTTCGCAAATTGCAGCGCAACAAGGCTTTCCTTGCATACATAGTGAAGAATGGCAATACTTTGGTGGGATACTTTTTCCTGCGCAGTTTCTTCTTCGGCAAGGCTTACCTTGGTAAGATGGTTGACCATGCTCATCAAGGAAAAGGAATAGGCAAGATGATGTGCCTTTGCGCCATGGACATCGCATCTACCCTTGGACTCAGGTTGTTCGAGACCATCTCGAAAGACAACCTTTCGTCATTGTATTCTACTCAGAATGTGCTCGAGACTAGAATCGTCGAGGAAATGCCAGACAACTACCTGATGATCGAAGACCTAAGGAGGAAAGAATAATGTGGCTCAAATGGTTGTTTGACAGATTCGTTGCCCTGGTTGGGCTTATAGTTCTGAGTCCGGTGCTCCTTGTCGTGGCCGTGCTTGTTGCCGTCAAGACTCCTGGCGGTCCGGTAATATTCAGTCAGAAACGTGTCGGGAAAGAAGGCAAGCTCTTCACGATAAAGAAGTTCAGGACAATGACTGCAAATCATGGCGGTTCTTCAGTCTCTGTGGCGGGGGAGTCGAGGATCACCCCTCTTGGAGCCAAGCTACGCCATTATAAGCTTGATGAACTTCCTGAGCTTTGGAATGTCCTGAAAGGCGACATGAGTTTTGTCGGCCCGCGGCCTGACGTCCCCGGTTACGCAGATCAGTTGCATGGAGAAGATCGGGAAGTCCTGAAACTTCGTCCTGGAATAACCGGCCCGGCAACTCTTAAATACCGTGACGAGGAAGACCTCCTGGCTAGGGTTGTAAAAGAAGGGATCGATGGCTACACCGATCCGGTTAAATACAATGACGAAGTCATATTCCCAGACAAGGTTCGTCTGAACCGGTACTACCTGAACAACTATTCTTTCTGGACAGACATCAAGATGATTTTTGCTACTGTCCTTGACCACCGTATCGACTACGCCGGTGAGCAGATTTAGTACTCGTCCACCTTCAATTCTACCCTGAACTTATCCAGCTGCTTCTGGAGCCTGCGTACGCGGCGGGCATAGCGGCGCTCAGAGATGCAATTGTGCATTTCCTGAGGATCCTTCCGGAGATCATAGAACTCATCGTAATCTCCGTTTTCCCCACCATAGAAATGAATCAGTTTGAAGCGCTTGTCGGCCACGCCGTCATGCTTCAGTACGTTATGCTCCGACGGAAGGTCGTAGTAGTGGTAGTACATGTACCTACGCCACTTGCACGGCTGTTTCCCATTATGCTTTATGACCGGCAGCAGCGACCTTCCCGACATCTCTTCCGGCTTGTCGACTCCGGCGACATCGAGATATGTCGGAGCAAAATCGATATTTTGGACAAAAGCATTTGACACGAGGCCGCCCTTGCCTCCTGGATAGCGGATAATCAGGGGAGTGCGGAATGACTCTTCGTACATGAATCTCTTGTCGAACCATCCGTGTTCTCCCATGTAAAAACCTTGGTCTGAGGTGTAAACAACTATGGTATTGTCTGCAAGTCCATGGGAATCAAGATATTCAAGAATCTCTCCGACCGAGTCGTCCACAGACCGGATGCATCTGAGGTAATCCCTTACATAGCGTTGGAATTTCCATTCCAGCAATTCCTTTCCCTCTAGGTTCCTTTCAAGGAAGTCCCGGTTTCTTGGCCCATAGGCGGCTTCCCAAATAGCCCTTGATGTCGAATCCATCCTGTCGAGTCCACTAAGCAACGCCCTCTTGGGATGCGGAGCACTGGTTGGCTCAACATCAAGCTCTTCTATTTTGAGGTCATAGATCATGGTCATGTCCTTGTCTATGGTCATCCTCTGGACCTTTGCCGCTTCCCCTTTATCTTCCCAATTATCATAGAAGTTATCAGGCAAGGGAAATGTTATATCCTCATAGAGATCTACATATTTTGTAGGCGGCATCCAGTTCCTATGCGGAGCCTTGTGGTGGACGTAGAGGCAGAATGGCTTGTCCGGGTCGCGATGCTCCAGAAAATCGATTGCATGGGCGGTAATCCTGTCGGTTGCATATCCCTCTTCAGGAATATACTTCCCGTCAGACATATGACTCTTGAATGTTGGAGTATAATACTCTCCCTGACCTCTAAGGACATAGAACCAGTCGAATCCTTTAGGTTCGCACTGCATGTGCCATTTGCCGATCATAGCAGTCTGATAGCCGGCTTGCTGAAGCAGTTCCGATACGAAGGTGACAGTTGTGTCTATTCCTCTCCCAAGAGTTCTTTGTCCGTTCTGATGACTGTAAAGGCCGGTCATTAGGCATGCGCGGCTTGGAGTTGAAAGGGAATTCTCTACATATGCCTTGTCGAACCGTATTCCTTCAGACGCCAAACGGTCCATGTTGGGAGTGGGTGCCTGGCGGCTTAATAGATGGCCATAGGCGCTGATAGCCTGGTAGGAGTGATCATCCGACATTATGTGGATGATGTTCATCCTCTTGGGGGCTTCTTCCTGCTGGGCGGCAGCGGCAGGAGCAAGAGCTGGTAATGCGGCGAGAAGCAGGCCGTAGGGAATAGGGTTCGGGAGATGTTCCATGGCTTTGAAAAAGTGGTGTATGACAAATATAAATATTATCTTTGTAAATATGAATAACAAAAGAATATACCTCTGTCTTGCTCATATGAGCGGCAATGAGATGAAATACATCCAGGAGGCGTTTGACACAAATTGGGTTGTGCCTCTGGGACCGAATGTCAATGCATTCGAGGAGGATTTGAAGAGGTTCGTAGGTCATGGTGAGGTTGTTGCCCTGAGTTCGGGAACGGCGGCGGTGCATCTGGCGCTGATAGCATGTGGAGTAGGGCCTGGTGACGAGGTTATGGTGCAGAGCTTTACATTCTGTGCTTCATCGCATCCTGTGACCTATGTCGGCGCAACCCCCGTTTTTGTTGACTCGGAACCTGATTCTTGGAATATTGATCCAGATTTGTTGGACAAAGCCATTGCCGATAGGATTGCAAAGACTGGTCGTAAGCCGAAAGCCATAATACCGGTCGCCCTTTATGGCATGCCCTTCCGGATCGACCGAATCATGGAGATCGGCAGGAAATACGATATCCCTGTCATCGAGGATGCCGCAGAAGGTTTCGGAAGCCGTTTTGACGGCCAGGTGCTCGGTACTTTCGGTGAATATGGTGTCCTAAGTTTCAACGGTAACAAGATGATTACCACTTCCGGAGGAGGAGCGCTGATTTGCCCAAGTCTGGAAGCCAAGAACAAGATAATGTGGTATGCTACCCAAGCCAGGGAAGGCTATCCTTATTACCAGCATGAAGCGATAGGCTATAATTACCGTCTTTCTAACATCTGCGCCGGTATCGGTCGTGGGCAGATGACAGTCCTGGAAGACCATCTTGCCCATCACCGTCATGTCCAGGAGATGTACGAAGAATTGTTGGCTGACGTTAAGGGAATACATGTCCATGGCCAGTCCGATCCTCGCTTCGATTCAAACTTCTGGCTATGCACCTTGACCCTTGATGAAGACTTGAAGATCAAGGGACAGGAGAGAGCGTATGCAGAGGCGATAACCAAAGCAATCGGTGGAGCCGCCGGAGTCATCCATGCCGGTGGGGGAGTCCACACTGACTGTGAGCCGAATGCCAACGTTGAAGCGATCAGGATGTTTCTCGATGAAGCCGGGATTGAGGCCAGGCCTCTTTGGAAACCAATGCACAAGCAGCCGGTCTATAAGAACTCTCCTTCATATGTAAACGGAGTTTCTGAGGGGATATTCAGGAAAGGTCTATGCCTTCCTGCCGGTCCATGCGTCTCGGAAGATGATGTCAGATACATTGCAGTAAAG